>LAZR01000133.1_pt1 | contig 96316 bp, 71 predicted proteins | sample 329461 | NCBI WGS metagenome assembly LAZR01 (sample SAMN03002196, study PRJNA259156) | marine sediment metagenome | biome: sea floor; feature: Hydrothermal impacted sediments; material: marine sediment; isolation source: Loki non-amplified sample from Loki's castle hydrothermal vent sediment ... | reverse complement strand
GGGCGATGCTATCGGTCGGGGCGGGGGCGATGGCTTTGATCTATGCGCTGATGCCGACTCTTCGCGGGAGAACGGGCTTCCGGGTGGGAACCGGGCTGTGGGTGAGCTTCGTGGCTATGCTGGCGCTGGCGGGGTGGGCCCACACCCCCTATCCCCAGCAGGTCGGCCTGCTGGTGCTGGCCTCGCTGGGCTGGCTGGCGGCGGGGCAGGTGGTCTCGCGCACGACGGCCAAGGACTGGTCGTTGTGTCTATACGTCACGGCGGCGATCCTAGCGGGGTTCTGCAGCATCGTCAGGATGTTCGCCCCGGCCGTGGAGGGGTCATGGCCCATCTTCATGGTCAGCGGCATGGTGTTCGCCTCGCTGTTCGTGATCCTGCGACAGGACGTGTTCGCATACCTGCTGACGCTGTCGTTGTCGCTGATGGCCTTCGATTGGATCAAGTCCGACACGAGCGCGTTCACGCAAGACGTCCTGTTCTATCTGATCATCGGCGGGGTGGTGTTGGCGGCGGGCTTTATCCTGCCCTATCTCTGGCGAGCGCTGGGACGGACCGGGTGGGTGCCCATCTTCGCGATCTTCACGAGGCGCGGGGCGATCCTCCTGGCTGTGGTGGGCGTTGCCTGCACGGTCCTGCTGAGCAGCACCTACTCGCTGGAGCTGACCGCGCATCCGAAGTTCTGTACGTCGTGCCACAACATGGGACAGTACTACAACTCCTGGGAGCACTCGGCCCATCAGGAGGTCGCCTGTATCAAGTGTCACTACGAGCCTGGAATCACCAACACGATTGCCGGCAAGATTGGGGGATTGGTGCAGGTGGTCAAGTATGTCTCCCATGCCTACGATTCCAAGCCCAGCGCGATCATCTCCAACCAGTCCTGCATGCGCGAGGGCTGCCACTGGGACATGGACCACAGCAAGGAGACCTTGCTGTTCAAGGGCCAGATCGCGTTTCGTCACGACAAGCATCTGGGCCAGCATCCCCGAGGCAAGGAGCTGAATTGCGTTACCTGTCACGGTCAGACCGTCGAAGGCCAGCACATCAGCGTCTCTCAGACGACGTGCGTGTCGTGTCACTTCTACGGCCGGGGCGACAAGGCCGTCGCGGTCGGCGATTGCCTGACCTGCCACACTCAGCCCGAAAAACCCGTGACGTTCATGGGCCAGTCGTTCAGCCACACAAAGTTCCTCAAGGGTAAAGACGGCGTCGAGTGCTCGCATTGTCATAACCGGGTCACCGAGGGCAGCGGGTCGGTCTCGGTGACGCGCTGCCGGAGCTGCCATCTGGGCAAGGATCAGATCGAGGTCGACGACCAGGAGCAGTTCCACCTGACCCACGTCTCGCAGGGCCACTTCGACTGCCTGCAGTGCCACGACGAGATCAAACACGGCACGCGACCGATGGAGCAGCAGCTGCTGGCTGCGGGCAACTGCAGCACCTGCCACACGGGCGAGCGGCACTCGATCCAGGAGAGGGTCTACGCCGGTACGGTCGCCACGGGCATGAAGGTCGCGCCCGACGTGATGTACAAAGCGGGCGTCGCCTGCGAGGGCTGCCATACCGATGTCAAGGCGACCGAATCGGGCGCGACGGCGTTTACAGCCAAGTTCTCCGGCGCCAGGCAATGCGTGGATTGCCACGGCAAGAAGAGATACGGCCAAATGCTGGAGGACTGGCAGGAGGCGACACGCGAATCGATCGCCAAATTCCAGCCGGCCGTTGACGAACTGACCAGGAAGCTGCGTTCGGCCAAGGCGCCGGCCGATGAGGTCGCCCGGGTCGGGACACTGCTTCAGTCGGCGGGGACCAAGCTGGCCTACGTCGTCCAGGACGGCAGCCTCGGCGCGCACAACTACCCGTACCTCGAAGATCTCCTGTTCCGTGTGGAAGAAGAGATCGATGCCTGTCGATCGTTGATGGCCAACTGGGACCAGCCGGCCATGCCGGAGGGTGATGAATGAGGCGAGAGTTATCCGACAAGGCGCTGCATTCGGAGTTCCGCCTGACCGTCGAGAAGATGAGCGGGCAGAATCTCAGCGACTGCTATCAGTGCGGCAAGTGCTCCGGCGGGTGCCCCGTACTTCCCGACGTGAAGCACTCGCCCAACCAGCTGATCCGCATGGTTCAGTTCGGCCTGGCCGACGATGTGCTTTCCAGCGAGAGCCTCTGGTGCTGCACGGCGTGCGGCACGTGCAACGGGCGCTGCCCGATGGGCGTGGATATCGTCCGGATCATGGACACGCTTCGCAGCCTGGCCGAGGACGTCTACAAGCCTCACGGGGCGCTGGAAGTGTGGACGTTCTACCAGTCGTTCCTGGATTGCGTGCGCCAGTTCGGTCGCCTCAACGAGATTGGGCTGATGGGCGGCTACAACATCAACTCGGGGCGGCTGTGGACCAACATGATCAAGGCGCCCTGGTTCATTCTGAAAAACAAGCTGACCGTGAGCCCTCACACGATCAAGCGTATCGACAGACTGCGCCGCGTGTTCGAGCGGATCGAACAGATAGAAGAGTCCAAATGAAGTACGCCTACTATCCGGGATGTTCGCTGCTGGGCAGCGGGGCCGAGTACGCCGTCTCCGGCGAGGCGGTCCTCGATGCCGTCGGGGTCGAACTCGAAGAGATCGACGACTGGGTCTGCTGCGGCGCGACGGCAGCCCACGCCACCAGCCATTTGCTCTCGCTGGCCCTGCCGGCCATTACCTGCGCCGCCGCCGAGAAGCAGGGGTTGGACGTCCTGACCTGCTGCGCCGCCTGCTACAGCCGCCTGCGGCAGGTCAGCGCGGACCTCCAGGAGGATCCCGATCTGCGGGCCCGCGTCAATGAGATCATCGAGGAAGACTTCCAGGCCACCCCCCGCGTCCTGCACATCACCGAAGTGCTGCGCCGCGACGTCGGTGTCGAGGCCATCCGCGAGCGGGTCACCAAGCCGCTGACGGGCCTGAAGGTGGCCTGCTACTACGGCTGCCTGATCGCCCGCATGCCGGAGGAGCTCCGCATCGACGACGCGGAGTACCCGATGCTGATGGACGACCTCATGTCGGCCATCGGGGCCGAGCCGGTGGACTGGCCGTACAAGACCGAATGCTGCGGCGCCGCCCTGACCCTGGCGCGCCAGAAAACGGTGCACAGGCTTTGCAGCGAGATCCTGAAAATCGCCAAGCAAAACGAAGCCGACGTACTGGTGGTCGCCTGCCCGCTGTGTCAGGCGAACCTGGACATGTACCAGACGGAGGCGGAGAAGCTGGCGGGCGAGCGGCTGTCGATTCCGGTGCTCTACTTCACCCAGTTGATGGCCCTGGCGATGGGATTGGACAGCGACAAGCTGTGCCTGGAGAAGCTCATCGTCGATCCCATGCCGCTGCTGGCCAAGAAAGGGTTCGTCGTCGGGGAGGCCTACCTGTGATGCGCGTGTGTCGAGACAACCTGCTGCATGATCCGCCGGCTGTGGGCTGCGGACGCGGCCTTGGCGGGAAGATCTGATCATGGCGAGAATGGGCGTTTTTATCTGCTGGTGCGGTTCGAACATCGCAGAGACCGTGGACTGCGAGTCCGTCGCGCAATATGCCAGCACCTTGCCGGGCGTCGTGGTCGGCCGCAGCTACAAGTACATGTGTTCGGACCCCGGGCAGCGGCTGATCACCGATGCCATCAAGGAACACAATCTCTCGGGCGTGGTGGTGGCGTCGTGCTCGCCGCGGATGCACGAGCCCACGTTCCGCCAGGCGGTCGCGACGGTGGGGATGAACCCGTACATGCTCGAGATGGCCAACATCCGCGAACACTGTTCGTGGGTGCACACCAACCGGGCAGAGGCGACGGAAAAGGCCAAAGACCTCGTCCGTGTGCTGGTCGAGAAGGTCAAGCGCAACGTGCCGCTGGCGGATATCGAGGTGCCCGTCACCCAGCGGGCCATGGTCATTGGGGCCGGCATCGCGGGGATCCAGGCGGCGCTGGACGTGGCGGCGGCCGGCTTCGAGGTGGCGCTGGTCGAACGACAACCCAGCATCGGCGGGTACATGTCCATGCTGGATGAGACCTTCCCCACGCTGGACTGCTCGCAGTGCATCCTCACGCCCCGCATGGTCGAGATCATGCAGAGCAAGAATATCACCCTCCACTCCTTCTCGGAGGTTGAGCAGGTCGAGGGTTATGTGGGCAATTTCGAGGTGAGCATCCGCAAGAAGCCCCGCAGCGTCGACATGGAGAAATGCACCGGCTGCGGCGATTGCTGGAACAATTGCATGGCGCGGAACAAGATCATCGCCCCGTCACCGGTCTTGCCGGGCGAGCACACTCCCCCCGAGGTCGCCGAGAAGGTCGACGCGATTCTGGCCACCTACACCGACCCGTCCGGCATGGTCATCGGCGCTCTGCAGGACGTACAGAGGGAGTTCAACTACCTGCACCCCGACGCCTTGGTGTATCTCAGCGAGAAGTCGGAGATTCCGCTGGCCCGGCTGTATTCGGTCGCGAGCTTCTACAACGCCTTCAGCCTCGAGCCGCGCGGGGACAACATCATTCGCACCTGCCTGGGTACGGCCTGCCACCTCCGCGGCGGCGGGCGGATCGCCGATGCGATCTCGCGGGAACTCGGCATTGGCGACGGCGAGACGACCAAGGACATGAAGTTCACGCTCGAACGCGTCAACTGCCTGGGCGCCTGCGCCCTGGCCCCGGTGGTGACGGTCAACAACAAATATTACGGCAAGATGACCATCGGCAAGATGATGGACGTTTTGGAAGAGCGCGCCGGACAAGACGCCGGACAGCCGCAGGAACAGCCCCAGGAAGCGACCGCGGTTTAGGAGAGGCCCAAGAGCATGGCAGTGGCAACACAACTCAGGACGCCCGAAGACCTGGCCAACCTGCGCGAGCAGGCGGCGACCCGGCGGGAGTCCAAACGGATGGCAATCGCCATATGTTGCGGCACAGGTTGCCGGGCGCAGGGAAGCATGGACCTTGTCGAGGAGTTCCGCAGCCGGCTCGAAGCCGAAGGCCTCAGCGACGTGGAAGTCCGCGCCACCGGGTGTCACGGGTTCTGCGAGCGGGGCCCGCTGGTCGTCATCTATCCGAAGGAAATCTTCTACTGCGGCGTCCAGGACACCGATGTCGCCGACATCGTCGACAAGAGCATCAAGGGCGACGAGTTGGTCGAGTCGCTGCTGTTTCGCGATCCGGTCAGCAAGAACCGCTTCCACCTGGAGCACGAGGTCCCGTTCTATGCCAAGCAGCAGCGGATCGTGTTCCGCAACAACGGCAAGATCGACCCGGTGGTGATCAGCGACTACATCGCCGTGGACGGCTATGTGGCGCTGGCCAAGGCGCTGACGCAGATGACGCCCGAGGCCGTGATCGACGAGGTCGAGAAATCGGGCCTGCGAGGGCGCGGCGGCGGCGGGTTCCCCACCGGGCGAAAGTGGCGGATCTGTCATGGCCAACCGGGCGACCAGAAGTACATCATCTGCAACGGCGACGAGGGCGACCCGGGCGCGTTCATGGACCGCAGCATCATGGAGGGCGACCCCCACAGCGTGCTGGAGGGGATGACGATCGGCGCCTATGCCATCGGCGCTTCCCGGGCCTACATGTACGTCCGGGCCGAGTACCCGCTGGCGGTGGCGAATCTGGAGATCGCGTTGGAGCAGTCCCGAGCCCTTGGGCTTCTGGGCGAGGACATCTTCGGATCGGGCTTCAGTTTCGATGTCGAGATCGTTCGCGGGGCCGGAGCGTTCGTCTGCGGCGAAGAGACCGGGTTGATCTCATCGATCCAAGGCGACATCGGCAGCCCGCGGCAGCGGCCGCCGTACCCGGCGGAGTCGGGCCTGTGGGACAAGCCCACCAACATCAACAACGTCGAGACGTGGGCGAACATCCCCGTCATCATCGACCGCGGCGCCGACTGGTTCGCCAGTGTCGGCACGGAGAAGTCCAAGGGCACGAAGGTGTTTTCGCTGGTGGGCAAGGTGCAGAACACCGGCCTGGTCGAGGTGCCGATGGGCACGACGCTTCGCGAGATCGTCTACGACATCGGCGGCGGGATCCTCAAGAAACGCAAGTTCAAGGCCGTCCAGACCGGCGGCCCGTCGGGCGGGTGCATCCCCGAGGCCATGCTCGATCTGCCCGTGGACTTCGAGAAGCTTCGCGACGTGGGCGCGATGATGGGCTCGGGCGGCCTGATTGTCATGGACGAGCGCACGTGCATGGTCGACGTGGCGAAGTACTTCCTGGCGTTCCTGGTCGACGAATCGTGCGGCAAGTGCACTCCGTGCCGCGAGGGGCTGTTCCAGATGCACGCGATTCTGTCGCGCATCACGGAAGGCCGGGGCCGCGAGGGCGACATCGAGCTGCTCCAGCGGCTGGCCGCCTACGTTGGCGAATCGTCGCTCTGCCAGCTCGGCGGGACCGCCCCCAACCCCGTGCTGTCCACGATCCGCTACTTCCGCGACGAATACGAAGCCCACATCGATCACAAACGATGCCCCGCCGGCGTATGCACGTCGCTGGTGAACTTCGGGATCGATTCGGAGGCCTGCAAGGGGTGCGGCCTGTGTCTGAAGGACTGCCCGACCGAGGCGATCTCCGGTGAGAAAAAGGCCCCGCACCGTATCGACGAGACCGTTTGCGTGCAGTGCGGCGTCTGCTACGAGGCCTGCCCGTTCGATGCGATAACCGTGGAGTGATCCGTCCAGAATGATCAACCTTACGATAGACAACCAGCAGATCGAGGCGGAGGAAGGCAAGACACTTCTGGCGGCTGCAACGTTAGCTGGGATCGACATCCCCACCCTCTGCTATCACCCGGCGGTTCCATCGGCAGGGGCGTGCCGGATATGCGTCGTCGAGATAACCGGTGGCGGTCAGCCCGGGCTGGTGCCCGCCTGTGCGTATCCCGTGCAAGAGGGCCTGGAGATCCAGACCGAATCGGAGCGGGTCGTGGCGTCGCGGCGCATGACCCTGGCGCTGATGCTGGCCCGCAGTCCGGGCGCGACGATCATCCAGGAGATGGCCCAGGAGTACGGGGCCGAGCCGGTGCCGATGGATAAAGGCGACGACGACTGCATCATGTGCGGGCTGTGCGTCCGCGTCTGCCAGGATGTCATCGGCCAGTCGGCCGTATGCTTCGAAGGACGCGGACACGAGCGGAAGATCACCACGCCCTACGACAAGCAGTCCGAGGTGTGTCTGGGCTGCGGCGCGTGCGCGTTCATCTGTCCGACCGGCGCGATCGACCCGGCCGATTATTGTCCACACCCCCTGGAGACGATTCCCAACGATTTCAACTGCGGCTTGGATACTCGCACGCCGATTCACATTCCCTTCCCACAGGCCGTGCCGAACAAGCCGCTGATCGATCGGGAAAACTGCATCCACTTCATCACCGGTGGGTGCGAGGCGTGCAAGCAGATCTGCCCCGCCGACGCGATCGATTTCGACATGACCGACGAGTACGTCACGGAAAAAGTCGGCGCGATCGTCGTGGCCACCGGGTACGAGCTGTTCAACCCCGACGTATACGCCGAGTACGGCTATGGCCGCTACCCGGATGTGGTGACCAGCATCGAGTTCGAGCGAATGGTCTCCGCCAGCGGCCCGACGACGGGGGAACTTGTCCGTCCCAGCACGGGCAAGCCGCCCAAGACGGTGGTGTTCCTGCAGTGCATCGGCTCGCGCCGGGAGCAAGGCGGCCTACCGTACTGCTCCAAGATCTGCTGCATGTACACGGCCAAGCACGCGATCCTCTACAAGCACAAGGTCCATGACGGCCAGGCATTCGTGTTCTACATGGACGTGCGATCCGGCGGAAAGAACTACGAGCAGTTCGTCCGCCGCGTGATCAAGGAGCAGATGGCCACCTATCTGCGAGGGCGGGTGGCGAAGATATTCCCCAGCGACGGCAAGCTTATCGTCCGCGGGGCCGACACCCTCAGCGGCACGCAGGTGGAAATCGCCGCCGAGATGGTCGTCCTGGCCCCGGCGATGGTGCCGGCGGCCGGCATTCGCAACCTGGCCCAGACGCTTCGGATTGGATACGACGAGCACGGGTTCCTGTTGGAGGCGCACCCGAAGCTTCGCCCGGTGGAGACCAACACCGCCGGCGTGTTCCTGGCCGGGGCCTGCCACAGTCCCAAGGACATCCCCGACAGCGTCGCCCAGGCCAGCGCCGCGGCCAGCAAGGTCCTGGGGTTGATCAGCCACCAGACCCTGACCCGCGAGCCAACCATCGGCATCGTCGATGAGGAGACCTGCAACGCGTGTTTCGAGTGCGAGGGCGCTTGCGCCTACGGGGCGATCGGGCCCAAGGAGCTCAAGGACCGCAAGGGCGAGGTGACGGCTGTCGTCGCATACATCAACGAGGGATTGTGCCAAGGATGCGGCGCGTGCGCCGTGACGTGCCGATCGAAGTCAATCGAAGTGCAAGGCTACCGAGATGATCAACTGTTCGCCGCAATCAACGCGACCGGCCGGTAGGGCGAGATGATTCAGACCAAACACGACCAAGACGATACAGCCCAGTGGCAGCCTCGGATCGTTGCGTTCCTGTGCAACTGGTGCTCCTACGCCGGAGCGGACCTGGCCGGGATGAGCCGGCTGAGCTATCCGGCGTCCATCAAGATCATCCGCCTGCCATGTTCGGGCAAGGTGGATCCGATGTTCGTGCTCAAGAGCTTCGAGCGAGGCGCCGACATGGTGCTCGTCTCGGGCTGCCATCCCGGCGACTGCCACTACACCTCGGGCAACTACCACGCCCGCAGAAAGCTCAAGGCGTTTCGCGAGCTGATGTCGTTTCTCGGTGTGGACCCGCGCCGGTTCAAGTTCTCCTGGGTCTCCGCGGCCGAGGGCGCCAAGTGGTCCAAGCTCGTCGAGGAGATCACGGCCGAGGCGCGAGAGCTCGGACCGTTCAGGACCTTCCCAGAGGCTGCAAAGACGGAGGCGAGCCAATGAGCCCAGAGGCCTCGACAGCACAATCGCTTGCCCAAACGGCTGCGGAGATGCTTTCTCAGGGCCAGGTCGCCCTCGTGATCGGCTATGCGCCGACCGAGGGCAAACGGCTGTCGCCGCCGGTGTTCGTCACCACGCCGGAGGAGGCCCAGCGTCTCGGCTTCGACAGCCGCTGCTTCGGCAACCTGTCGGTATACCTGTGGTCTCCACAGGTCCGCCAGATGGGCAAGACGGCCGTCGTCGTCAAAGGCTGCGACGTCCGCGCGGTGAACGTGCTGCTTCGCGAGAACGTCATCAAGCGCGAGGATATAGTGCTGATCGGCGTTCGCTGCGGTGGCGTCGGTGATCTGCCGGCCCACAAGTGCACCGTCTGCGATTGTCGCGACCCCCAGGGCTGCGACGTGGTTGTCGGCGACGCCGTCGACCAACCCGACGGCGCCGCCGAAGGCCGATACAGCGCGGCCGAGGCCCTCGAGGAGAAGTCCCTGGACGAGCGGAGGGAGTTCTGGCAGAGGCAACTGGACAAGTGCATTCGCTGCTATGCGTGCAGGCAGGTGTGCCCGCTGTGCTACTGCAAGCGGTGCATCGTGGAGAAGTCCACACCCCAGTGGGTCGAGACAAGCGCCCACCCGCGTGGCAACCTGTCGTGGAATGTCGTTCGCGCGTTTCATCTGGCCGGGCGGTGCGTGGGCTGCGGCGAGTGCGAGCGCGTCTGCCCGATGAACATTCCCCTCGGCGCGATCAACCAGAAAATGGCCAAGCTCATGGAAGACGAGTACGACTTCCGCTCCGGCATGTCGCCGGAGGAGAAGGCCCCGTTCACCACGTTCTCGACCGACGATACCGACGAGGGAATCCTTTGAGGTCTGCGTAAGATGCCCACAAACAAACTGTACGAAGGCGTATCAGACTGGCTGCAATCGGCCGTTGAGACTCTCAGCGCAGCCGGCATGACGGTCATCGCCCCCACCCAAGGCGAGCCCGGCGTTGTGAATCTCACACGGGTGACCTCCGCCGAAGCGATCGCCGAGCGGTACGACAACACGCTGCTTCCCCTTAAGGGCCAGTTCTTCCCGATTACCGAGACGCTGCTGGAGTTCGAGCGCTGCGAGGACGGCGACGTGGAGATCCAGACCGAGCCGCTCCCGGCGCCCGACGAGGTGATCGTGCTGGGGTGTCGTCCCTGCGATGCAGCCGCCATGGGGACGATGGACAAGGTCTTCCAGTGGGACTACGACGACGTCCGCTATCGCGCCCGTCGCGATCGGGCCACGCTGGTGGCGTTCGCGTGCACGACGCCTTCGCCGGAGTGCTTCTGCACGTCGGTGGGGGGCTCGCCGCACGGCGACGAGGGCAGCGACGTGCTGGTTTTCGGCCTGGGCGGCGATGACAGCGGCGGCCGGGTTCTCCTGAAGGTCAACACCGACAAGGGCCGGCAGTTCATCGATCGCCTGGGTGATCGGGTCCGTCCCGCCTCCGAGGGCGTGCAGCCGCCGTCGCCGCCGGAACTGGCCAGGCGGTTCGACACCGATGCGGTGAAGGCGTGGCTTGACGAGGGGTTCGACAGCGATTTCTGGCAGCAGATGGCGCTGTCGTGCCTGGGATGTGGAGCGTGTAGCTTCCTGTGCCCGACGTGTCACTGCTTCGACATTGTCGACGAGGCGACCTGGAATCGGGGGCAGCGCCGGCGGAACTGGGACTGCTGTTCGTTCTCCTTGTTCACTCTCCACGCTTCGGGTCACAACCCGAGGCCGGAGCAGTTCTCGCGATGCCGCCAGCGAATTATGCACAAGTTCAAATACTTCCCCGAACGGTTCGGGCGAATCGCCTGTGTCGGATGCGGGCGATGCATCCGGGCCTGTGCGGCCGGTCGCAGCCTGGCCGAGGTGCTGACCGAAGTCGACGCGAGGCAGAAAGGATGAGTAGGGCAATGCCGAATGTACCCGCGACCACGGACGATCATGCATTGATCCCCATGGACTATACGTCCTCGAAGATGCGGATCGCATCGATTGTGGATGAAACGTCGGACGTCAAGACGTTTCGCCTGACGTTCTGCGACGAGCAGGAGGGCGAGGCGTTCGATTACCGGGCGGGCCAGTTCGGGCTGTACTCGGTCTTCGGAGCCGGCGAGGCGACGTTCTGCATCGCCTCGTCTCCGACGCGCAAGGGCTACATGGAGTGCAGCGTCAAGCGTGCGGGGAAAGTGACCGGCGAACTCCATCAGTGCAATGTCGGCGACATCGTCGGCTTTCGCGGCCCGTACGGCAATTGGTTCCCCATCGATCTGATGAAGGGCAAGAATCTGGTGTTTGTCGGGGGCGGCATCGGGCTGGCCCCGCTGAGATCGCTGATCTGGAACTGCCTGGATCTGCGCGACCAGTTCGGCGAGATCGCCATCGTCTACGGGGCCCGCAGCGTCAGCGACCTGGTCTACAAGGAAGAGCTGGAGACCTGGCGGCAGATGGAGGATGTCAGCACCGTCTTGACGGTCGACCCCGGCGGCGAAACGCCCGAGTGGGAAGGCGAGGTGGGGTTCGTCCCCACGGTCCTGGAAGAGGCCAACCCCAGCGCCGACAACGCGATCGTCATCACCTGCGGCCCGCCGATCATGATCAAGTTCGTGATGATGTCTCTGGAGAAGCTCGGCTTTGGGCACGAGGGCATCTACACGACGCTGGAAAACAGGATGAAGTGCGGGATCGGCAAGTGCGGGCGGTGCAACGTGGGCAACCTGTATGTCTGCAAGGACGGGCCGGTGTTCAGCTACAGCCAACTCCAGGAACTTCCGCAGGAGTTCTGAGGAGTCGAAGGTGAACGGACATGACATGAAATCCATCGGCGACAGCAAACCGGGATGGGGGGGGGCCGGCAGGTCCGTTATCGCCGTGACGGTTGCCGTGGTGCTGTTGGTTTGGATCGCGTCGCTGGGGGCCCAGCAGGGGCGAGCCCCCACGAAGATCGAGGCCGGCTCGTGCCTCGACGCCGGCTGCCATGAAAGCCTCGCCGCCGCCAAGACCGTCCATCGTCCCGTCAAGAAGAAGGACTGCGACATCTGTCACGAGATGGATGATCCGGAGGTCCACGAGTTCACCTTCCCGGACACCTCCGACGAGCTTTGCTACGCATGTCATAACAGCGTCACCAAGAAAAAGAAGTTCGTCCATTCCCCGCTCAAGGAAAAGAAGTTCCCCTGCATGGGCTGTCACGACCCGCACTCCAGCGAGGGCGAGGGGCTGTTGAAGGCCCCCGCGGCCGCCGACCTGTGCCTGCAGTGTCACACCGACATGAACAAGGCCGGCATGTACCACACGTCGGCCGAGGCCAAGGGATGCGTCGGCTGCCACGATCCGCACGCTTCGACGTCGCCCAAGCACCTTCGCCAAGTGCAGCCCGATCTGTGCAACTCGTGCCACACCGATCTGGCCAAGGCGATCGCCTCGAGCAAAGTGGTCCACGGCCCGGTCGCTCTGGACTGCGCGAGTTGTCATAACCCGCACGAGGTCCTGAAAGGCAAGGGCCTCAAGAAGACGGGGCCTGCACTGTGCATGAGCTGTCACGAGCACTTTTCCGAGACGGCGTCGGCGATGGCGGCCAGCCATCCGCAGTTGCTGAAGGATGACGGCTGCCGGCGGTGTCACGATCCGCATGCCGGTCCGAATCAGAAGATGCTCCGCGACAGCCCGCAGAAGCTGTGCCTGACCTGCCACGCCAAGGACGTCAAGGCCTCCGACGGGCGGGTGATTCGGAATCTCGCCTTCCTGACAAGCGAAGATGACAAGGCCGTTCTGCACGGCCCGCTGAAGACCGGCGGGTGTTCGCCCTGCCATGAGCCCCACGGCAATCGTACGGGCAGCTTCCTGCGCAAGGCCTATCCCAAAACGTTCTACAGCGACTATAGCCCGAAGGCGTACGAGTTGTGCTTCAGTTGCCACGATGCCCCGCTGGCGTCGGAGGCTTCGAGCACAGCGACGAAGTTCCGAGACGGCAGGCGGAACCTGCACTTCGTGCATGTCAACAAGGCCCGCAAGGGGCGAAAGTGCGACACGTGCCATCCTCCCCATGTCAGCACGACCCCGGAGTTTGTGCGCGAGAGCGTTCCCTTCGGCAGTTGGGACCTGCCCATCGGGTTTGCGGCGACCGAGACGGGCGGCTCGTGCACTCCGGGTTGCCATGAAAAGTTTGTCTACGATCGCGACAGGCCGCCGCCTTCGCCCAAATCGTCCGATCAGCCCTCGGCTGGCGCCGACGGGGCGAAAGATGGGTCCGCCGCGACAGTTGAACCGTCGTGAGATGAAATGGTCGACCATGAGGGGCGGCCGGCGTTAGGAATGGATCCTTTTAGGAGACACATGATGCGCAGAAGAAGATACGTGGTCTGGACCGTCCTGATCGTGGTTAGTTGTGTGGTCGGCGGCATGCTGATCGCCAATGCCCCCGCCGGCCCGTCGGCCGACGCCAAATACATCGGTACGGGCAAGTGTCGCGCCTGCCACATGGATGAGTACCGGGTCTGGCGAACGACCAAGCACAGCAAGAACTTTGGGGACCTCGAGGGCGACGAGCGCAGCAATGCCGATTGCATCCAGTGCCACACCACCGGCTACGGCGAGGGCGGCTTTGTCAGCGAAGAAGAGACCCCCGATCTGACCGACACCGGTTGCGAGGCCTGCCACGGTCCCGGGAGCCTTCATGCCGAAGCGGCCAAGGATGCCGAGGACGCCGGGACCGAAGGCGAGTGGGACACGAAGTACCCCCCGTACGTCAAGAACGCCTGCGTCAAGTGTCACAAGCCGCACATCAGTCAGAAGAAGCGCGTCGAGAAGCTGCGGGAAGAAGGATAGTCCTTCGCCCGCTGAGGCGATTCGTCCATTGGCCGGCGCAGCCGTACGCCCGCGCCGCGCCGGCCCGTGGGCGTTATCGCGCCGAAGGGAGTGCGGGTAAGCCATGATCATATTCAACTGCCCCAAGTGCGACAGATCCCTCGAAGCGCCCGAGTCGATGGCCGGCGATAGCGGCAAGTGCGAATGGTGCTCTGCCAGAATCACCGTTCCTTCCCCGCCCGCCAATCGGCCGCGGGTGGTGGCCCTAGCGGTCGTGCTGCTGCTGTGTGTGGTCGGCGGGGCGCTGGTGCTGCTGGCTGTCTTCGGCGGCGGGGACAAGACCTCTGGGGCCGCTGAAAAACCGGCCGGCGCCGTCCAGCCTTCCAGGGCCGCCGGAAACGCCGCACAGATCGCTTCGGCGGATTCGGCGCAGACTCCAGACGGCGTTGAGCCATTTGCGAAAGAAGCGTTCGAGAAATCCTCGCCGGCCGTCGTCACACTCCGCGTTGTGGGCGCCGACGGTAAGGAGCTCCGTCGCGGGTCGGGCTTTTTCATAAGCCCCGACGGGCTGATCGTAACCAACTACATGGTCGTCATGGACGGCCACGGCGCCGTCGCTACCATGCGCGACGGGCGGACGTTCGATGTCGAGGGGGTCGTGGCCTTCGAACGTCAGACCCAGATGATCATCCTCAAGGTCGCCGGCAGCGGCCTGCCGTTCCTCAAGCCGGCCCCAACGGAGCTTCCGGAGATCGGCCTGGACGTCATCGCGATCGGCGGCCAAAGCGACCGGGGCGCCCCGTTCATCGCCGGGCAGGTGGACGATGTGAGCCGCTACAGCGATACCGTCGTGCAGATTCAGACGACCGCGAAGTTCGACATGTCGTTCACGGGCGGGCCGTTGGTGGACCGCGACGGCGCGGTGGTCGGCGTGCTGGCCTATTCGCGCATCCTGCCCGCCTTCCGTGACAAGGCGCCGACCTGTGCGTTCCCGGCGAGCTGGGTGGGGATGTTTGCGGATCGACCGGAAGAGATTCAACCCTTGTCATCGTATGCGAAGCTGGAACGGGGCCTGTTCGAGGCCCAGTTGGCCGGCGGGCGCGAAGAGTGGTCGAAGGCGAAGCGGACGCTCCTTGGCCTGAAACGAACGCATCCCAACGAGCCGCTGATCTGGAAAGACCTGGGATGGATCTATCGCCGGATGGGGGAGAACGACTTGGCGATGGATGCCTTCGACACCCTCATCGCCCTGCGCCCCGTGAGCTTCGACGGCTATCGCGGGCGGGCGGCGACGCTTTGGTCCACCGGCCGGTGGCGCGAGGCGATCGAGGCATGCCGCCGGTACGTGGCCGTCGTCGCGCCCGACGGCGGTGCGCTCGGTTACGAGTTCATGGGGTTCATCTACCACACGCAGAGGCAACTGCCCGACGCGATCAAAGCCTATGACAAGGCCGTATCCCTCAGGCCGGACCTGGTCACCGCGTGGCAGGGCCTGGCGGACGTCTATCGGGACGCACAGGACTTCGAGCAGGAGATCCGGGTATGGACCGAGGCGCTGGCCCTTCGGCCGGCGGCCGAGGCATACGCGCGGCTGGGGCGAGCTTATGCTCAGTTGGCCGACTACCGCTTAGCGAAACGGGCCTTCAAGAAAGCCATCAAGACCGATCCGAACGATCCGGTGGGCTACTCGGACCTGGGATCGCTGCTGTTCCAGTTGGGCGACTACGACGGGGCGGCCAAGGCCTACACCGAGGCGATCCATCGCGACCCGGGCAAACCCCATCTGTACCTGGCGCGATCGATGAGCCGCCTGTCGCCGGACGATCGTTCTTATCAACGGACGGCCATCGTTGTGGCCCTGGCCAAGTCGGCTGTGCTGGAGGTGGCCGAGTACGTCAGGGCCCAGTCCCCCGCGGCGCGCTGCCAGGACCAGGCCGACCGGATCCCCTGGCGCGATAGGGGCAACTGGCGGAAGCTGCGCGTAGGTATGTCGGAGACCGAAGTGACACGTCTGCTCGGCCCGCCCACCGGGCGCGCGTCGGCGGGGCGGGTGGTGCTGCTGTCCTATGGCGGCTACACGGTCACCGTCGTGGGCGATCCGCCGCAGGTCACCGGATGGCAGGGGCCCATCCGGTAGGGGCCGCAGCCCGCGGTCTTGCATAGGGCGGGTGTGGGCTGCAAAATCGCGACCATGGCATGGAATGAAATGAGTTCGCGAGAGCGCCTGCTCACGGCAATGAGTTGCGGCCAGCCCGACCGGGTCCCCCTGCACTTTCGTCTGTTCGGCTTCGTGCCTCCGGAACACTTCCGCTGGTCCGATGAGTTCGAGGCCTTCCAGCGGTGGGCGTGCATCGGCGTTGATGACATTCTGAACCTGGGCGCCCCGTCGGACATGCACCCGGATGTTCGCGTCCGCTCGTGGCGCGAGGCGCCCACGGCGGACGAGCCGTACCCGCTGCTGTGCAAGGAGTACGACACACCGGCCGGCGTGCTGCGACATGTCGTGCGCGAGGCCGGCGATAGCTTCAACTGCGGCGTAGCCTGGCAGGCCGACGAGGTGCACCTTTTCGACGACTACAACGTCCCGCGCGCCAAGGAGCACGCCGTCACGTCGCCCGAGGACCTGCCCAAGCTGCGGTATCTCCTGGCCGAGCCAACGGCCGAGCACCTGAAGGAGTTTCGGGACCGGGCCGCCCGCGTGAGACGTTTCGCCACCGACAACGGTGTGCTGGTCAGCGGGTGGGGGTCCGCCGCTGTCGACGCGGTGGTCTGGCTGTGCGGCGTCCAGGGCAGCGTGCTGGCTGCGGTCGATACCCCCGGGTTCTTCGAGGAGTTGCTGGAGATCCTCAACGCCTGGGACAAGCGGAACTGCCAGATGCTCCTGGATGAGGGCGTGGACGTGCTGGTCCGCCGGGGATGGTATGAGGGCACGCACTTCTGGTCGCCCGAGCTGGTTCGCCGGTTCTTCGTCCCGGGGGTGAGCGAGCTGGTGGCGATGGCCCACCAGGCCGATGCCAAGTTCGCCTGGACGATGAGCGCCGGGATCATGCCGCTTCTGGAGACGTTCAAGAAGATCGGCTTGGACGTGCTGTATCACGTGGACCCCGTTCAGGGCGGCGCGGACCTGTCGGTGGTCAAGCAGCAGCTCGACGGCCACGTCGCGGTGCTGGGCGGCATCAACTCGGCCATCACCTTGGGTCGCGGCAGTCGCGACGAGATCCGCCAGGCTGTCTTCGGGGCCGTGGATATCCTCGCCCCCGGCGGCGGGCTGATCCTCTCTCCGGTGGACTGCCTGTTTCCCGATACGCCGTGGGAAAGCGTGGAGACCGTCGTCCAGGCGTGGCGCGAGGTGTGCGCCTGCGGCGCCGGATAGCGCCGTTGTCGTTACATCATCTTCGGAAAGATGAGATATTCGGGGGCCGGCTTGCCGGTGACCAGGTGGTAGATCAGGGCGATGGCCATGAATGTCAGCCCGCCGAGCAGGTCGCCTGCGATGATGCCGAACATGATCACCTTGGTCCGCTGATACGTCTGCGTGCCGCCCAGGTTGGTGACGGCGGACTTGATCGCCCAGCCCACCAGGAACGACGCCGACAACTCGGCGATCTGCCGCGTCCCCCAGATCATAAACAGCACCGGGTGCAGGGGCCACCACGGCAGGCGCAAGCGCATGAAGCTGACCACCAGGACGATCCCCAGACCGATGCCGGCAGAGCGAAGGAACCGCCCATCGGGATCGATATGGTCAAATCCGAAGTCGTCCCAACTGACCGGCGGGAAGCGGCCCCAATCGAAGCTGACGTGTCCCCAGTTGAAGCCGAGCCGTTCGCCGGTGGTGAGGGTCTCGGCGGCGGAGAGCTTGGCCTCGTACTTCAGATCGTTGACGAGTGTGTCGCCGGATTCATAGACGTATCGGGTCAAGTCCTGGGTGGACCACTGGGGCGGCTCGCGGAGCACGCCATAGTTGTGGATCGCCCACAGGACTACGGGCAGGGCGACCATCAGGGAAAGCGCGTAGACGCCAATGGAGCTGGCGCCGACGCGGCCGACCTTGATCTTCTGGCTGGAGCACATTTTCAGGCCGTTCATGAAGAACGGCATGAGCGATTCCCAGGGCACGACGGTAAAGACGACCGACAGAAGCGCCAGCATCATAATGGCCTTGGGGCCCAGTGCGACGGCGCCGAACAGGCCCACCATGATGCCGATGGGCTGCCAGCGGGGCAGGTTCAGGAACAGGCCGCTTTCGCAGTTGATGCGGCTCATGCCGAGCGAGACCAGCAGGATCATTCCCACGGTCAAGACGGCGAAGGGCCAGGGCAGGCCGTTGGCGACGAGGATCATCACGAAGGCGCCGATGGCCAGGAAGAAGATGCGGCAGGCCCAGGCGGCATAGTCGGGCACGCCCGCCTGGTTGCGGAACGTCAGGGCCCCCTTGAGCACATCCCGATAGTACCGCCGCCCGGTGTAGCCGATCACCAACACCATGGCGACGTAGCTGCCGAATCGCTGCCAAGCCGCCGAGCCGCCGAGCATGTAATCGTCGTGGCCGATGTTCAGATCGAAGTTCTTGAGGAACGCCATGGAGATCACCGCAAACAGCGGCGGGGCGAGCCCCAGTGACAGCCCCACGTCCGAGGCCAGCATGAAGCCAATGGCGATGACGGTGGGGTACATCATCGGTCCCAGCCACGCCCACCACCACATGTCGGCGTGTTTGATCGCGACGAAGTGATCGGCTACGTCATAAAACGGCAATCGTAGCGGGATTTCGATCATGTTCTCGGGGAACCAGGCGTACACTCCGTTGACGACACGGATAAACAACACCAGCCCCAACCCCCACCAGAAGCCGGTACTTCGAAACAGCTTCGGCATCGCGCGGTTGGGATCCTGCTCCAACAGCGTGGTTGCGACGTCGGCAATTGGATAGCGTAGCCGCTCCGCCTGCGTCCATTGTTTATGCAGGATCAGGCCCAGACAGATCAGCGCCACCGTCATCAGCATCATCAGCGGCATCCACGTCATCAGCGACGACTGCCAGTAGTGCCATGGCACGTCGGCGACGGAAATATTCTCGCCGCCTGCTCGCCCTCCCTGCATGAAGTTGTCTGTGAACTCCGGGACATACTTGCCCGCCGCCGGTTGCCAATGGGGGGGGAGGTATTCTCGCAGGTGGTTCTTCTCCCAGCCGGGCTCGGACTTGTAGACATTGGCGGGCATGACCATCGCCTTGGTGAACACGCCCAGAAATCCATAGTTAGGAATGCTGCACGCCACCAGCATGAACATGACGGCGACGGCGACCTCGGCGGGTCTGAACCGCCAGTTTCGACGCACCAGGAACAAGACCGGGTTGACCAGCAAGGCGAACACAACCAGCGAGCCGAACACGAACACCGGGAAGTGGCTGGCCACGAAGTGCGGCAGGAGCCAGACGTGGTCGTTGAGATAGGCCACTGCGGCGACAAACATTGCGCCCAACAATCCAAGAATGACTGCGCGTATTGTCATCGACTATCGGCTCCTGTTTACCGATTCGGCGTCGCAGGTGCGACACGTGGGGCATAAGCATACGTTCCGGCGGAACGTTCCACAAGATTGTGGTTCGCCTTGCCGACCGGCCCGGGGGCCGGGTTCATGACCGCCGAGCAGGGCGAGCGGTCGAGCGCTTCTTGGCCTTCTTCTTCTTGGTCTTCTTGAGTTCGGGCCAGTGGTAGGCCTTGAGGGCTTCCTCTTGATCCTTGGGAATCTGGCGGGGAAAGGCCAGAGCGGCTGCATCGATGACGTACCGCCTCAGGAAGACCTCGGAGAACCCGCCGGCCTGGGCTAGGGCCTCTGCGGAGATAAACTTCATCTGGTCCCGCGTGGAATGCAGGAACCGCGTCGTGCCTCCGGTGCGGGCGTACTGAACCGCCGGAACGCCGACCGCCGCCAGCGCCGACCCGTCGCTGCTCATCGGGCCCTTGCTGACGCCGGCGTGCACGCCGAGCTCCTTGGTCAGCAGGCGAACGGCCGCGCCCACGTCGTCGACACCGCTGTATTGGAAGCCGCTGTTGCCGAGGATGGCCCCATGGACGTCCACGTTGAACACCAGCCGGTGCCGGTCCAGTTCGGTCGTGTGGAGCTTGGGGTCGAAGGTGGCCTTGTTCTTCTCGCGCTTGTCCCGCTTGGCCAGATCGTCGGCGTAGTATAGGCTGCCGTTGAGGCCCGTTTCTTCGCAGGCGAAGGCGACGAATCGCAGCGTTCGGCGTGTGGGCTCAGCCGTCAGCACTCGGGCCAGTTCCATCATGATGGCCGTGCCGCCGGCATTGTCCGATGCGCCCTGGATACCCATCGACGTGTCGTAGTGGCCGCACACGACGGCGATTTCGTCCGTCCGGTCGCTGCCGACCTTTTCACCGATGACGTTCAGACCGTAGGATTTCTTCTCCGTCAGTTGCAGGTTCAGCCGCCCCCGCGTCAGGCCGCGCTTGGCGATGTCGACGGCGTCCATATGCTTGATGTGGGCCATCGGCAGGTTGCCTTTTTTAGTCCGCTGGTAGTCGCGGAACACCCGGCGGATGGGCTCGTCGGCGATGCCGGAATCCATGAAGATCAGCGCCTTGGGCCCGAACGAACAGAGCTTCGGCAGATCGGCCATGTTCATGGTGCCCAGCAGCAGGACGATCTTGTCGCGCAGCCGGCCGGAGAAATATTCAGAGTCGGCGTTGTCCAGCAGCGCGAACTCGCTTTCGACGCCGCGCAGTGGAGTGCTTTTGGAAAGTCCGACCGGCTCGACGGCGTAGGATCGCCATGTCTTCCCGTCACGGGCTTGGAAGGTGCATTTGGATGCTTCGAAGGTCGTGACCGGGAATCGCTGCAGGCGCGTCTTCAGTCCGAACGAGCGGAACATCTTGGCAATGTAGTTGGCCGCCTTGTGCTCGCCGGCGGTGCCCGTCAGTCGCGGGCCGATTGTGATGGCCAGGTACTTGCAGTACTCGTAAGCCTTGGCGCCGGAGAACTTGGTGGGAACGTCTTTCAGCATGGTTGCTACTCCCTTTGGCTAGGATTCCATAAAGGCCAGGGCCTGCTCGCCGGCCTCGGGCGACTCGGCCGAATAGCCGATATGGAAGTTCTTGACGTTCTGGCCGAACTCTTTCTTCAGCGGAGCCAGGTGGTCGACGCTGGCGGCGCTGATGTCGACCTTCTTGCCGGCCTCGAAGCATCGATGGTACAGGGGCCACCACGTCTTGTCGAATGTGGGCGGCTCGCCGGCGCCCGGGGTCCACTGGATGATGTCCAGGTGTTCGATGCTGAGCAGGTGGTCCAGGTGGCCAATTGCGCCCGGCCCGTCCCAGTGGTACATGCTGTAGTCCAGCCGGCGCGTCATCTCATCCAGCACCGGGACCATGAACTCGCCGAACATCTCCGGTGAGATCATCGCAGAGAAGTCGCACTGCAGCTTGGCCATCCGGCCCGGCGCCCAGGACCAGAAATACGATCCGCCGACCTCATCTTTCATCAGGTCGTAGAGCCGATCGTAATAGACAAAGTAAAGCTGCGTGATCTTGGCCAGGCACTCATGCACCCACGCCGGCCGTTCGACCAGGTCCATCAGCAGCTTCTGCGTATCGCGCATGGCCGCGAGGGTGTCGAGCCCTTCGATCAGGTCGGGGAACTGTTGCAGCCACTTGCCGGCGCCGGCCTCGGTGAAGGCGCGGGCGAGCTTCAGCGTGAACTGCCAGTAGAAGTTGTCCTCGTCGACCTCGAACCGGGCGGTCTCGGGGCTTTCGATGCAGGGCTCGCACCAGACGCTGCCCTCGGCCTCGGCGCCCTGACACCCCAGATACAGCGCCAGACAGTTCGGCGCCAGGTCCGGCGAGGTGTTGGGGACGGCCTCGCCGAGGTACCAGGTGTTCAGACAGTCCCGAAGCCCGCGATTGAGCCTGTACTCGTAGCTCATCGTGGTGTAACCGGCGGCGGTGCAGCCTTGCGGGACGGGCACTTCGGGGATGTCCTCGATCGCATCCTCGCGCGGGGCGCGAATCTGCATAACGGGTCGCCCGATGTCGCCCCCATTGTACCACGTGGTCATCCGCTCGCGGACGGCGTCCATATCCTCTCGGTACAGCAGCCCAGCCATATAACATCTCCAAAAGCAGGTTACGGGAAACGCCCTATATAGGCCCTAAGTGGTGGGATTTCAACGAGGAATGAGGCCCAGCAGCAATGCTGAACTTCGAATGCTGAACTTTGAATGCTGAATGAGCCGGTCAAACACCAGGCGCCGATTTCGCGCGCTTGTCCATTGATGATTCAGCATTCATCATTCATCATTAAGCATTGAGCACTCTCCTCAGCATTCCATAAACGCCAATGCCTTTTCGCCCTCAGCCTTGTCCTTGGCGCCGTAGCCTAGCAGGAACTGCTTGCACTTGGGGCCGAACTCCTTCTTCAAGGCCACCATCTCGTCGAAGCTCCAGGCATCGACGACGACCTTCTTGCCGGCCTCGAACGTCTTGTGATAGAGCGGCCACCACGTTGGATCGCACGTTCCCGGTTGGCCCGCCCCGGGCGTCCACTGCAGATAGGTCAGCTTCTCCAGAGAAAGCAGATGGTCGTGGTGGCACAGCGCGCCGGGGCCGTCCCAGTGGTACATGCTGAAGTCGGTGCGGCGGGTCATCTCATCCAGCACGGGAACCATGAACTCGCCGAACATCTCCGGGCCGATCATCGCCGAGAAGTCGCACTGCAGCTTGACCATCCGCCCCGGCGCCCAGGCCCAGAAGTTCGAGCCGCCGACCTCATCCTTCATCATGTCGTACAGCTGGTCATAGTAGAAAAAGTACAGGTCGGTGATAGTCTTGAGCGATTCGTGCACCCAGTCCGGGCGGTCCACCATGTCGACCAGCACCTTCTGCGTGTCGCGCATAGCCGCCAGCGTGTCGAGCCCCTCGATCAGGTCCGGGAACGCCAACAGCCACTTGCCCGCCCCGTGCTCGCGCAGCGCGCGGGTGAGCTTGAGCGTGAACTGCCAGTACTTGTTATCCTCGTCGACTTCGAAGACGGCCGTCTCGGGGCTTTCGATGCACGGCTCGCACCAGACGGTGCCCTCGGCCTCGACGCCCTCGCAGCCCAAGTACAGCGCCAGCGTGTTCGGCGCCAGGCCCGGAGTGGCCACCGGAGCGGACTCGCCCAGGAACCAACTGTTCAGACAGCCGCGCTGGCCCTGGTTGAGGCGAAGCTCGAAGCTCTTGATCGTGTAATGGGCCGCGTTGACATCCGGCGGGCATGGAAACTCGGGGATATCTTCCAGCGTCTCTTCCCGCGGGGCGTGGACGTGCATCGCCGGTCGGCCGATGTCGCCACCATTGAGCCACGTGGTCATCCGCTCGCGGACAGCGTCCATGTCTTCACGGTAAAGAAGTCCAGCCATGCCGTTCTCCGATCGTATCAAGGCGGTCGGCCCTATATAGGCCTTCGTCGCTGGGGTTTCAACGACGAATGGGCCATTAGTCGACGTGGGATAGGACGTTTCAACGCGTTGCAGAGGCCGGGGCGATTCTAGCCCCGCCAGAGCCGGAAGTTCTCTCGATCCTGCCAGATGCCAACAGAAATCATCAGGCAAAGGAGGTGTGCAACTCTCATCAGTAAATGACCTTAGAGGCAGTGGGCGGGGGAGTGGGTGTGCGAAATGAAAATCTCGTAACTTATTAAGATCGCAACCCTTGTCTCCGATATATTTGTGGAGGCCCCTGCCGTGCGACAATTATTTTCGTCGCTGGCAGGCCCGGTTCTCACGGGCCGGGTGGTTTCTCGAGCGCGGCGTTCTCTGCTGCCCCAGAAGCGCCGCCTCTTTTTTGCGCTCGCCCGGCCGGGTCAGCCGACGAACAGCCGGCCCACCTGATAGACGCCCAACGTGACGACGTAAGCCAGCGCCGTGAGCCCGAAGAACTGCAGCAGCGCCCATCGCCACGAACCCGACTCACGCTTGGTCACCGCCAGCGTGGCGATGCACGGCGCGCTGATCAGCGCATAGAGCATGATGCAGAATCCCACCAGGGGGGTGTAGTTGGCGTGCAGTTGCGCCTGGAGCGACTCGGTGTCATCCTCGGAGGTCTCGCCGAGCGCGTAGATCACACCCATCTGGGCTACGAACACTTCCTTGGCCGGCAGGGCGCTGACGAACCCGGTGGCGATTTTCCAGTCGAAACCGAGCGGCTCCATCACCGGTGTCAGCAGGTGGCCCAGGCGGCCCATGACGGTGTTGGACAGGCGCTCGGCCTGCTGCTCGTTGTCAATCGCCGCCATTTGGGCGTCCAGCTCGGCGGCGCGGGCGTCGTCGATCGGGGCGGCGACGCGCGTGCGTTGGACCTGTGCGGCCAGTTCGTCGTAGTCCTTGCTGAAATGCCCGCGCTCGGTGCGGGGGAACGTGCTCATCGCCCAGACGACGATGGTCGCCGCCAGGATGATCGTGCCGGCCTTTCGAAGATACATCCACGTCCGCTCCCACACGTGGGTCAGCAGGCCGCGAAGCGTCGGCATGCGGTAGGGGGGCAGCTCCATGACGAAAGGCGTACGCTTGCCCCTGAGCAGCGTGACCCGCAGGACCTTCGCGAGAATGATCGCCAGCAGGATCCCGATGGTGTAGATCAGCCACAGCATCGGCGCCCGCATCGACTTCGAGAAAAATGCCGGCAATATGATGGCGTAGATGGGCATCCGCGCGCCGCAACTCATCAGCGGGACGACCATCATGGTCGTCAGCCGGTCGCGGCGCGTCTCGAGCGTACGCGTGGCCATAATCGCCGGCACGCTGCAGCCAAAGCCGATCAGCATCGGGATGAAGCTCTTCCCATGCAGCCCCAGCTTGTGCATCAGGCGGTCCATGATAAACGCCGCCCGGGCCATGTAGCCGGTGTCCTCCAGAAACGCGATCGCCAGAAACAGCAGAACGATCACCGGTACGAAGACCAGCACGCCGCCGACCCCTTTGATCAGCCCGTCAACGACCAGCGACTTGAGCAAGGGGAACATCAACGGAGGCCAGGCCGACGAGACCGTCCCGGCCAGCCAGTCCTGACCATCGCCGATAGAGTCCACCAGCGGATTGCCCAACGCGAACGTCAGAGAGAACATCGCGTACATCAGCACCGCAAAGATCGGCAGGCCCAGCCAACGGTTGGTCATCACCATGTCGATCCGGTCGCTGATGGTGTGCCGTCGGTCGACGGTCATCTCGACGGATTCGGTGCACGCCCCGGAAATAAAGCCATATCGCCGGTCGGCCAGGACGATCTCCGCCGAGTCGCCGAAAATGCTCTCGATGTGCTCGCGCAGCTCGGTGGCCCGGGCGAGGATCGCATCGGCCTGGTCGCCGCAGATCGTGTGGAGCCGCTTGGCCGACTGCTCGTCGTTCTCCAGCATCTTGACGGCGAACCACCGCGCGTGGCGCTGCCCGCAGCCCGCCTCGACGACCAAACCGGCGAGTTCCTGGACATGGGGCTCGATCTCGTGGCCGTAATCGGGATAACGCTGAGCGTCGACGGCTGAATCGGGGTCGGCGCCGACGTGGACGGCCTTGCGCAGCAGCTCGCGGATGCCGCGGCCCTTGTGCCCGACCGTCTGGACGATCGGCACGCCCAGCAGACGCGACAGGTAGTCGATATTGATGTCGAACCCGCGGGTCTTGGCGACATCGGACATATTGAACGCCAGCACGAGCGGCACGCCCAGCTCCAGCAACTGCGTGGCCAGGTACAGGTTGCGCTCGAGGTTCGACGAGTCGAGAATGTCGATCACGACGTCGGGGCTATCGTCGATCAGAACGTTGCGGGCGATGACCTCCTCGATGCTGTAGGCCGTCAGGCTATACGTGCCCGGAAGATCGATCACGTGCAGCGACTGGCCATGGTACCTGGCCGAGCCTTCCTTCTTCTCCACCGTGACGCCGGGATAATTACCCACGTGCTGGCGCGCGCCGGTGATGGCGTTGAAGATCGTCGTCTTGCCGGAGTTGGGATTACCCGCCAGGGCGACCGAGAGCTTCCCCCCGGTGTCGGGGGCTTGGTCATCCGGCGCGGCCGGCTGGGGGTCGGTCCTGCTATTATCGGGATCAGCCATCCTACACATCCTCTACGAGCACCCCTCGGGCCTGCTCTTTACCAAGCGAAAGATTGTACCCGCGGACGCGGATTTCCACCGGGTCGCCCAGCGGCGCGACGCGTACGACCGAGACAATGGCGTTGCGCGTCAGGCCCATGTCGACCAGGCGGCGGTCGGTTTTTGTTGCTCCGCTGACGCGCACCACTCGCACAGTGCCGCCCGGCTGGACGTCGGCCAACGTTAAGGCATCTTCGGGGTTCTGCATGTCTTGATGCTCCAGGTGAGGCGTCTTCCGTTTGTCGGCGGCGGCTTCGGTGGCGGCGTCGGCGGCGGCATTGCGGGCGCGGCAGAACTGGACGAACTCATCCAGCCACGGCGCCTGGTCCTCGGCGCGCGTCGCGAGGATGAAGGCGCCCAGGTCCGTCAACCGCTGCAGGACGGCCGGGTCGATGCGGTGTTCGAGGCGGCAGGCGGCTTCATCGGCGGTGGTCTCGTCCAGGCCCAGCACGTCGGTGACGAACGCCTTCAGTTCGGCGTGGCGATGTCGCACGCCGACGGCGGCCTGGCGGCCCTTGGCCGTCAGCTTGATCATGCGATAGGGCTTGTAGTCCACCAGGGCCGACCTGGCCAGCGCATGCAAGGCGTTCGATACCGCCGAGCGCCCCACGCCCAGCCGCTCGGCGATGTCGCGCGCCCGGGCGAAGCCTACCTCGCACTCCAGCGCGAGGATCGCCTCGAGGTAGTCCTCGGTCGCGCGGGTCAAATTGGCTTTGCCTGCTTTGGCCATCGGATGAATCAACCTGAATGAAAAAGTACTATACCAAAAACTTTGTATACCAAGGTGAACATTTTGGTAAAAAACGTACCGTTTCGTCAAGGGCCTTTTCGTCGCAACGGCTACGAAGTGAAGGATGATTTGGCACGGGCGGGAAAAGGCGGGAAAGCGCGGGAAAGGGCGGGTTGGTAGGGGGTTGTGAGAAGAGAGCCCCAGGAATCGACATGTGGCACGGAGTTGAGTTGGGCTGTTGGGCGGGGGTGGGTGTAAAAGGGCTTTAACGGGCCGTGGAACGCGTGGTTAGACACGGTGGCGGCCGACGAGGCCGCCACCGTGATCGGGCCGAATTGCGCGGTCAATTGCGCGGTGGATTTTGGGGACAACGTGGTTAGTGGGAAACTGGACCGGTGGCGGGCGGGCGGGTAGACTGGCGTCGGTGCGGCCTGCAGTGGGCGCGCGTCCGCGAGGGCGTCAACTCAGCACAGGATTGCTGCGGAGATAGGCGAGTATATCTTGATGCTTTTGACCAATAGTAACACGATGCTGCATCAGGCGTGGCAACATCTGTTTCAGTAGGTTGGCCGTTATGCCCCGCTCGTGCTCAGTGTGTCCGAAACAAGTCCCTTTCAAGAGATAGTCCCCGTTGAGTCTCCCGAGCCGCAGACGCTCCACGTTCTTCTTATCGTACCCGAAGCCCAGAAAACATATTATAGAGGCCTCCGCCAAGAGCTTGTGTGCCTCGACGAATTCGTCAATGGTGTCGACATCTGATTGCTCATGAACAATCTTTATGCTTTCTGCCGCTTCGACCATACCAGCAGCACTTACCGGCATTCCGTAGACTCGCCCAGGACCGTTATCTTGCCATGGCAGCCACCCAAGACGACCGTGAACATGAATGATCGGCACCTTCGAGAGTTCGTCGGCACACTCGTCGTCGCTCTTGCCGAAGGTGTGCTTGAGTGACGTGATGAAGAAATGCTCAAGAGATCGATCATAGTTGAAGGTGACTACGGCCAGTTCGTTCCCGGAGAACTCTTCGAGGCGAGGCACATCCGCCTTCATTATCTTGAACAGATGTTTGTACCAGCGGCGCCCCGCGCGGTCTTCGTCAAAAAGGACACCGTGGTCCTCGTGGTGACATAAAGTGTAAGCGATTACAGCTTTGCCAATCGGCACGAATTCCCTTCTGCCCTCAAGGAAGGTATCAATCGACTCGCCACCACAGTTACGCAGGGCATCCCTGAAAGGGACGAAGTCATCTCCGAAGCCGTTTGTCCTCAGAAAGGTGGCATGATTGCTCTGATCTTGGGCGAGATGGGCAAGGGCCTGATAGTAGAGCTCCTTCCCCATCGGGTAGCCGTAGGGCTTGCTCGCCCCCGCACCCAGTACCAGCACAGTCTTTCTCTTAATCATGTCTGTGGCCCAATTATAGGTCCGGCTGATGGGACATGCAATAACGGCTTAAGCCTGAAGGGGAGCGGTCAGGCGTAGGCGCGGAGGAGGATTGAGCGGAGGTGGCGGATGCTCGATCCGGTGTTGTGGAAGGCGACACCGTTGTGGCGGAAGTTGACGAACGTTCGGTGGGTGTGGCCGAAGTAGACGTCGGTGAGGCCTTCACCGAGGGTGGGGTGGTGGCGGTCGAGGCAGCTCAGAATCCGCCGGGCGCAGCGGCGCGGATGGTAGAACGGCTGGGTGAACCGGTGTGCGCGAGTGGCGACGATCACACGGTAGCCGAGGTTCATCGCGCGGCCTCGCTGGTGTTCGGGCGGTAACATCGGTCGGCCGAACGGGTCGGGACAGCGGCGGTCGAAGGCCAGGTCGCCGTGGAGGAACAGGCAGCGGCCGATCCGCACGTGCGTCGGATGCCAATGGAAATTATCCGTGTGGGCGGCCAGGGCATCCAGATGCTCGGCGAAGAAGGCGAACCGGTCATGGTTGCCCAGCACGTAGAACACTTTGCAGCCGTTGCAGGCCAGCGTTATCGTCGTCAGCCAATCGACGGCTGTCTCGGCCGTTTGGTCGAGGCTGTCCAGCGTCGACCAGCGGAAGTCGAAAATGTCCCCGTTGAGAACGAGGAAATCAGCTCGCCCGGCGACGTCGCGGATCGCGCTAAGGCGCTTATTGGCGGTCGTTCGGTGCGTGAACAGATGCAGGTCGGAGACCACGTAGCCGCGCTGGTGTCCGTTGGTTGAGTTAGTTGTGGCGCACATCAGATCCTCCGGTCTGGGCCGGTGAGGCTATTATAGTCATTCGGCTGTCGATCGGTATGCAAAGAGGGCTGCGTTGGTGGCGCAGATGTCGCTGGGATGGATGGAAGATTCTCTGCCTCCAAGATTGTCGCCATAGAAGGATGGTCATCTTGTCTGATCTTGCCGTACGTGATATACTCCAAATGAATTGTCGCCAGAGCAGATTGGCCAATAGTCCCTTGGCGTCCTATCTGTGGCCCCGACATGATCGAGGTATGCAATGCTTGATGTCAGCGTTCTTTATGGAGGGCTCGAGACTCCCAGCACCCCACACCGCTACGGGCGTGCGATCACGCAGATCGACCCCCCTGCTCATCAGCGGATGGCTGTGGCCAAGAGTGCAGCCGAGCGCCGGCCCATCGTGGTGTGGAACCTGACGCGCACGTGCAATCTGAAGTGCGTTCACTGTTACACCGACTCAGAGGCGACGGCCTATTCCGGCGAGTTGAGCACGGACGAGGCCAAGGCGGTCCTGGACGATCTGGCAGCCTTTGAGGCGCCGGCCGTTCTGTTTTCCGGCGGCGAGCCGCTGGTCCGCAAGGATTTCTTCGATCTGGCCGCCTACGCGCGGGGGCTGGGCCTTCATGTGGTCATCTCCACCAACGGCACGCTGATTGACGAGGCGACGGCCAAACGGTTCAAGGAGCTCCAGTTTGCCTACGTGGGCATCAGCCTCGACAGCGCCACCCCGGCCGTCCACGATGAGTTTCGCGGCGTGGCGGGCGCGTTCGAGCGAACGCGGATCGGCATGCAGCGGTGCGTGTCCATCGGGCAGAAGGTGGGATTGCGACTGACGCTGACCCGCCAGACGTGCAACGACCTGCCGGAGGTTTTCGACTTCATCGAGACCGAGAGCATCGACCGCGTGTGCTTTTACCACCTCTGCCCGGCCGGAAGGGGTGAGAACCTCGAGGCCTTGGAACTGGCGGAAGCTCGCCGGGCGATGGATTCGATTGTCGATTCGTCCCAGGCGTTGGTCGACCACGGCAAGGCCGTGGAGATCTTGACGGTGGACAACCACTGCGATGGGCCCTACCTGTACCTTCGGATGCTGCGTGAGGGCCATCCCCGGGCCGCCCAGGTGCTGGAGATGCTGCAGTGGAACGGCGGGGCGCGGTTTTCCAGCGGGGTGGGCATTGCGAATATCGATTTCCTGGGCCAAGTCCACGCGGATCAGTTTTCGATGTTCCGCTCGTTCGGCAACGTTCGCGATCGGCGGTTCTCGGAGATCTGGCAGGACACGTCCGATCCGATCATGGCCGGGCTGAAGGATCGTCTGCCGCTGCTGACGGGGCGCTGCGGGACATGCCGGTTCAAGCCGATCTGCGGCGGGTCCTCGCGGGCGCGGGCGGAGCTGTCGACCGGAGATCCCTGGGCGCCGGACCCGGCGTGTTACCTGAGTGACGAGGAAATCTCCGGGTCGCTGGACAGTGACAGCGACGGGTAAGTTCGCCTACAATCGGCCATCATGTCCAAGACCATTCTGATCGTCGAAGACGAAGCGATGCTGCGGGAGTCTCTGGCGGAGCTTCTGACTGAGGAAGGGTACCAGATCGTCCAGGCCGGCAACGGGCGGCAAGCCTACGATCTGGCGTTGGTCCAGCCGGTGGATTTGGTCTTGACCGACGTTCGCATGCCGGAAATGGACGGGATCACCTTGCTGGGTCGTCTGCAGCAATTGATGCCCGAGACGCCCGTGATCCTGCTGACGGCCTTTGGGACGGTGGAAGACGCCGTCTCGGCCATGCGGGCGGGCGCGCGCGATTATCTGCTCAAGCCGGTGCAATTCGACGACGTGCTGCTGAAGGTCCAGCGCGCGTTGGAACACGAACAGATCGTGCGCACCAGCCGCGTGATGACCGAGCAACTGTCGGCCGACAGCGTCTTTCACAACCTCGTGGGCCGGGCGCAGTCCATGCTGACGCTGTTCGAGATGGTCCGCAAGCTCTCGGCCGTCAAGAGCAACGTGCTGGTCACGGGCGAGTCCGGCACGGGCAAGGAACTGTTGGCTCGGGCGATCCATTACAACGGGCCTGCGCGGGACAAGCCCTTCGTGGCGATTAACTGCGGGGCGATCCCGGATAACCTGGCCGAGTCGGAACTGTTCGGCCACCGGCGGGGCGCCTTTACTTCGGCCGACCGGGACCGGACGGGTTATTTCGAGGTCGCCGATGGGGGCACGCTGTTTCTGGATGAGATATCCACGTTTCCGATGACGGTGCAAAGCTCGCTGCTGCGGGCGTTGGAGACGAAGGTGATTATCCCGGTGGGCGATACGCGTCCGCGAACGGTGGACGTGCGGATCATCGCCGCCTCGAACTGCAAGCTCGAGGAGATGGTTTCGGCCGGGGAGTTTCGCGAGGACCTGCTCTACCGCTTGAAGGTGGTGACCCTCGAGCTGCCGCCGCTGCGCCGTCGCAAAGAGGACATTCCCCTTCTCGTTCAGCATTTTCTGGATAAGTACTCGCGGGAGATGAACAAGCACGTCAGCGGCATCTCCAACGCTGCGATGCGGGCGCTGCTGAATCACAGTTGGCCGGGGAACATCCGGGAGCTGGAGAACGTGATCGAGCGGGCGGTGATCTTCGTCGAGGACGATCAACTCAATGTCGAGCACCTGCCGTTCGAGGCCGAGGACACCGGCGATGAGACCGGCGAGGCATTGAAGGACGCCCTGCGGCAGTTTGAGCGGCAGCACATTATCTACAGCCTCCGCCGACACAAGTACGACAAGGCCGAGACCGCCAAGCATCTCAAGATCGGCGTCTCGAGCCTGTACCGCAAACTGGACGAAATGAACATTCCCAAGGACCCGCCGGAGGGGAGCGAGGCCGGCCCCGCCGAGTCATGAAGCGACGACCCGATGGGCCCGGCGGGATGAGAATGGATAGCGTATTGACGGCGCGTTGGGCCGATGTAAAGGAGGGCCTTGCACACTCAAGCGGTCGCTGAGGGCGGGCAACCATGCCCCGTCGGCGGGTGGAAAGATTGTCGGACGACAGCGAGTTGGCACGCCGGTTGCTATGACGTTACTTGAATACGGCCAGGCATATGCCATGAAGATCAAAATGAAGATCGTCTGGATTGTCCTGAACACAACTCTCGTAGCGCTGCTGGTGGCGGTCTTGATCTGGTTGGCCCATACGCCGCCTTCGTCCTCGGGGGTAGAGGCGGGCTCGGTCGGCGGGAGTGGGTCGCGCGAGGCGCCGCTGCGGATCGGCTTGATCCCGGAACGGGATATTTTCAAGCAGAACAAGCGTTATCGGGCCCTGGCCGACTACCTGTCGTTGCGGCTGGATCGGCCGGTTCAACTGGTGACGCTCCGCACCTATGAAGACGCCCTCCACGAATTGGCTGACGAGGAAATCGACGCCGCCTTCCTGGGCTCGTTCGTGGCTGTATTGGCGATGGATCGGCTGGGGGCCAAGGTGACCGTCAAGCCGGAATCGATAGACGGCACGAGCACGTATCACGGTGTGTTGTTCGTTCGGGACGATTCGCCCATAAGGCGGCTGGAGCATCTGCGCGGGAGGTCGATCGGTATGGTCCGGACCACGACGGCCGGGCAGGTGTTCGCCGGGTGTGTTATCATGCATCTTAAGCTGTGGAATACGCCCGACGAGCCCGAGGTCGTCTGGGCCGGCACGCACGACGACGTTGTGGAGATGGTGGTCAAGGGCGGCGTCGACGCTGGGGCGGTCAAGAACCTGCGCCTGGAGGCCGTCATGCGGGCGCATCCGGACTGGAAGATCCGCACGCTGGCGGCCGGGACAGATGTCCCCAATAACGCCTTGCTGCTGCGGCGAGGGGTTTCGCCGAACCTGAGGGCCAGGATTACGAAGATCCTGCTGGAGATGGTCGACGACCCCCAGGGGCGCGAGACATTGACGGTTATGGAAGCCAAGCGATTCCTGCCGTGCCGACCGCAGGAATACGTTGCGATTTACAACATGGTCGACTGCATTCAGTCGGCTTGGAAGGAGATCGGGGTATCCGACCCGCCGCCGCAGCGCCCGAGCGACTGGCCCGCTCCCGATCCTGAGGACGTGGCGAAATGCTACGACGTAAATTACTGATCGTTTTTGGATCGCTGGTGATCCTGCTGGTCTGCATGGCCGTTTTCGACATCTGGGCCCTGCATGGACTGCTGCGCCAACTGGATCACGTCAACACCGAGGCGTTCACGACCGTCGACAACACCAACCAGTTGAACGCGACGTTGACGAAGATCGAGGTGGAGCTCTACCAGTTGCAGGTGGCGGAGACCCACCATCTCGACGCGTTGATCGATCAGGTGAATACGATGCGCCATCTGCTCGATGAGATCGGCGCCCATTACCTGATCGAGAACTCCGAGGCGTCAAAGTACTATGCCGATTTGCGGGCCAAGTACCCGAAGTTCGAACACCGGGTCAGTTCGCTGGCGACAGCTCAGGATGTTGAGCTGGCCCGGCGGTACAATCTCCAGGCCCTGGCTGCCGCCGCAGCCATGCGCGAAGACGCCGGGCGGATCAACGAGGAAGCGCGAGCCCACGCGCGCCGCGAGCAGGGCGCCCTGGCCAGCCGCTTTCGGTGGCTGATCCTCGGGGTGGCCCTGGGCAGCATGTTGGTGATCAATGTGTCGATCATCGTGCTGCTGCGGGCGGCGGCGATGGTTCTGGGGCCGGTGGATCAACTCGTTCAGACCAGCCGCCGGCTCACCCAGGAGGCCTACGACCGCCAGCCTGATCTGGAGGAGAAGGACGAGTTCCTCGAATTGGCCGAGGCCTATGACAGCCTGGCCGAACGCATCCGCACGCACGAACAGCAACGGATGGAAACCCTCGGACAGGCGGCCCTGACGTTGAACCACGAACTGAACAACGCCATGGCGACGATTGAACTGCAGCTTCAGGTCCTCAGCCGACAGGCCGGCGGCGGGGATCAGGTCGAATCGTCGCTGCGACAGATCCATGAGAACCTTCGACGGATGACCCAGACGGTCGAGTCGCTCAAGAATATCCGGCGGATCGTCCTGACCGACTACGTCGCCGGCGTCAAGATGCTCGATCTCAAACGCTCCACCGAGGCCGAACCGCCCGATCCGAAAGTCCGGCCCGGGTCGGTGAAGAAGGTGAACCATCGATGAGCGATGTGCGGCGTTGGCGGCGAGATCTCCCGCTGTTCGACCAGCTGCGCTGGTTCGTGCGGCTGCGCTGGGGCGCGGGGGCGAGCGTCATTGCGGGCGCGCTGGTGGCCGATTGGGTGGGGCTGTACCAACACACCTACGAGATCCTGGCCGTCGGGATCGGCATTCTTGCTTACAACTGCGCGTTCCGCCTTCTCCAGCGGCCCTCCTCACAGACGCGGCTGCGCAATTCGGCCCTGATCACGCTGGCCTGGTTGCAGATCACGTTGGACTTGGGCTGTCTGACTCTGTTGATGTTGTGGACAGGCGGCGGGCGGAGTTCGCTGCTGGGGTTCTTTGTCTTCCACATGGTCATCGCCAGTTTGTTGCTACCTCGCGTGATGGCCTATATTGGGGCAGGGGCATCGTGGGCGATGGTGCTGGGTGGGTTGTGGCTGACGGGACAATGGCCCACGACGCAAATCGAGGTGATGGCCCTGGCCGGTTGGATGGTGACGCTGCTGATCACCGTGTATCTGACCAGCAGCATCACGCGCAGCCTGCAACGCCATCGTCGCCAGGTGCTTCGCCAGCGCCACCGTATCCGGTCGATGTCCGATAAGCTGCGCCGCCAGAGCCGCGCGATGGTCCAGCATGAGAAAATGGCGGCCATGGGCCAACTGGCCGCCGGCGTCGCCCACGAGATTGCCAACCCGTTGGCCAGCATGGACAGCGCCCTTCAACTGATGCAGCGCAAGCCCGACCGCCTCAGCGGCCAAGTTGTTGAAAAGCTCCGAGAGCAGATCAAGCGAATCAATCTGACGGTCCGGCAAATGACGGACTTCGCCCATCCCGGGGACCAGCAGTGGCAAAAGACCACCATCGACGAGATCGTGATGCGGTCCCTGCAGATGCTCCGTTTTGACCATCGCCTCCGCAGTGCGCATCTGAAGATCCAACGCGAACTACCCAAGGGCGCCGGGGCGGTCAGCGCCCGGCCCCATGCGGTGGAGCAGGTCCTTGTCAACCTGATCCTCAATGCCCTGGATGCGATGGCCGACCAGTCCGAGCCGCACTTGGACTTGCGGGTCTACCGCCAAGGCCAAGTGTGTCTGGTCGACGTTCAGGATAACGGTCACGGCATCGCCCCAGAGGACATCGACCATATTTTCGAGCCGTTCTTTACCACTAAACCTGTCGGGACAGGTACAGGTCTTGGCTTGACAATAAGTTACACCACAACGCGGGACCATGGCGGCACTATCGACGTCGAGAGTTCCACCGAAGGTACTAAATTCACGATCTCCCTGCCGATACTTGACGGGGTCTCATAGCTGGGAACTCGGATGGGTCAATCGTGCGATTTGTGAGAGCGCTTTTACAGCAGGATGACTCACGGGCCTCGGACGAGATGGACTTTCGCCCGCGCAACAGGAGTTACAGCGGATCGAAATCCAAAGTAGCCCTATTAATAATGTTGCCATTTCGACGAAATTGGCACGAAACATGTAAGTAGGATAGGTGTGGTGGTGACAGGAGTTCCGCTTTGTTGAAGTTGATGCGACGCATATGGGCGCGCCGCCTGTGGCGGTATGCGCTGCTGGGAGGGGTTGGTTTTCTTGTGTTCAATGTCGCCGCCATCCATTACACCAGCGAAAACTGGTTCTGCGGCAGCGCCTGTCACATCATGGGCAGCTACTACGATAGCTGGAAGACAAGCGTCCACGCCGAAGAAGATGTCGCGTGTATCGATTGTCATATCCCCCCGGGCATGCAGAACTACCTGGCGGCGAAGATCAACGGCATGGGCCAGCTCGTCGACGACGTGCTCGGCCGGACCTCCGGTAAGCCGTCGGCCTCGGTGAGCGATTTCTCGTGCACGCGGCCCGGCTGCCACGATCTGGGGGAGGTGCGCGAGCAGACCAAGGAGGAAGGAGAGTTCCTCTTCGATCACGGCAAGCATCTCGTCGAGACGAGCTATCTCGGCATCAACACCCATTGCACGATCTGCCACTCCCACGTGAAGGGAGACGAGCATTTCGAGGTCAACACCAACGCCTGCATTGCCTGTCACCTGCTCTCCGACCAGCCCGTCGCCGAGTACATGCAGGCGCCCGATGCGGCCGTCCCGGCCACCGCGCCGAGCGCCGAGGGCGACTCGCAGTCCGACGAGAAGGTCCCGACCCGCCAATGTAAGAAGTGTCACAACCCGCCCAGTGAGCCGGTGGAGTATCGTGGCCTGAAGGTTGTTCACGCCGAGTACGTCTCCTATGGCGCCGCGTGCGAATCCTGCCACCACCACGTCACCGAAGCCCAGAAGAAGGTCCAGGACTCCGCTTGCTTCAGTTGCCACGACTTCGGCGCCGAGAAGGTAGCCGATGTCGCCGAGCTCCACTACGAGCATTCCGCCGGCGAGCACAAGGTCGAGTGCTTCAGCTGTCATGGCGTCATTCGTCATGGACCCATCGCCGAGGCGACGGCGCTGGAGCAGTTCGACTGCAGCGCCTGCCATGTCAACCAGCACGCCGTCCAGCAGGAAACGTATGAGGTTCCCGGACTGATTCCCCCCGGCGTGACCACGGCATCGGCGCCCAGCACCTTGCCGATCGCCCCGGCGACTCAGCCCACCGCGGCCGATCTGGCTGAATCCCTGCCGGTGACGCCCATGTTCCTGGCCCACGTGGATTGCACCGGCTGCCATGTCAAACCGAAAGCCGTGGATGCCAAGCCCGAAAGCGACGCGACCGTGGCGGCGGCCTCGGCCGAGGCCTGCGACCGTTGCCACAAGCCCGGCCTGGGCGAACAGATGATCCCGATGTGGCAGCGCGACACGCGCGCACTCTACGAAACCGTCGAGAAGATGCTGGAGTCGATTGCCCCCGGGGACGATGAGCGCACCCGGAGAGGGATTGCCGAGGCCGATGCCCTGCTGAAGCTCATCCGCATCGACGGCAGTTGGGGCGTGCACAATCCGCGGTATACCCAGGACCTGCTCAGGCGGGCCCGGGAGAAGCTTATGGGTGTCGGTGCGCGGCCCCTGCCGATGCCGACGACCGGACCGGCGGCCGAGCTGTCGACCGAGCCGGCCGGGGAAGCGACGACCGAGCCGGTCGCTGCACCGACCCGGCGCCCGGAGGGCGTCCCGTGAGCCAACGCTTCGCCAGCCGCGCCGGGCTGCTCGTGTCGCTGGTGATGACGGCGACGGTGGGTTTTCTGTCGCTGCAGATCGGCCTGTCGGTGCTGCGGGCCGCCGAGCCGTTGTCGCCGTCGGTTCGGCCGACGACGCGGGTGATGAACTGCACTGAGGGCGGCTGCCATGGCGAGCAGATCGACCACGAGATCCTGCACGGACCGGTGGTCGTCGGGGCCTGCGATATGTGTCACAGCTATATCGAGGTGGCCGAGCACACCTTCAAGCTCAAAGGGCCCAAAGAGAAGCTCTGCGAGTTCTGCCACATCGGGCAAGCCGAAGGCGTGGTCGTCCACGAGCCGGTCGCCCAAGGCCAGTGTCTCGATTGCCATGACCCCCATGGGGCGGACAATGTCGAAATGCTTCGCGAGGATAACGTCGGCAAGATGTGCTCATCGTGTCACGATGACGTCACCCGAGGCCGCCGCTACACCCACGGCCCGGTGGCCACGGGCAGTTGTGCAGCCTGTCACCGGTCGCACACGTCGCCGTATCCCAACCTGCTGTCGACGACGGGACGGCAACTGTGCATCGACTGTCACCAGGACATGGGCCGGCAGATCGATACCGTTCGCTACGTCCACGAGCCGGTCAAAGGCGACTGCCTGCAGTGCCACGAAACGCACGCGTCCAATCACGCCAATCATCTCAAGGCCGAGCCCGTCGACCTGTGCGTCTCCTGCCACGAACACGAGGACATCAAGAAGCTCATCAGCAATGTCGCGATCCGCCACAGCCCTGTCACCGACGGGCCGGCCTGCATGAATTGCCACGTCTCCCATGGCGGCAACTGGCCCGTCCTGGCCAACGACGAGGGCGTGGCGTCGTGTCTGAGTTGCCACGACAGGCCCATCCTGGATTTCGACGGGCAGACGCGCGTCGCCGGCATGGCCGAGCTGGCCCGGCCGGGCTCGTACAAGCACGGCCCGATCCGCGACGGCAATTGCAGCGAATGCCACGACGTCCACGGAGGCGCCGCTGCCCAACTGCTGATCGCGCCCTATCCCAAGACCTTCTACGAATCGTTCGAGGTCGACACCTACGGTCTGTGCTTCGCTTGCCACACCGACCAACTAGCTCTGGCCAGACAGACCACCACCGTCACGGACTTCAGGAACGGAAAGACGAATCTCCATTACGTCCACGTGAACCGGCCCAAGGAAGGGCGAAGCTGCCGTGCGTGCCACAGCACCCATGCCAGCACCAACCCCATGCACATCGCCGAGACCGTTCCCTTCGGCGACTGGGAGCTGCCCGTCAGCTTCACGCCCACCGAAACCGGCGGAACCTGCGCATCGGGCTGCCACGAGCGAATGGACTATGACCGCATCAACCCGGTTCCACGGGTGACGGCCGAATCGGAGACCGTCTCCACCGGGTCGACCACCGATAGCGACGCCCCCACCGAACCGAATGACGGCGCGGCGCCCCGCAGCGCCACGGCGCCCGCCAGCGCCCCGGCGCCTGCGGAGATAGAAGGAACATCTGATGAACACCAACCGAACTCTTGAGACCCGCAAGCGGATCGTTCTGTGCGCGGTGATCGTGTCTCTGGCGTCGTCCCTGGTCGCTGAAAGCCGGAAGGGCGTCTACAAACTGGCCGCCAAGGACACCCGTGGGGTCGACGTGGCCGTCCCAGCCCCCGAGGGGGCGACGGTCGTCCTGTTTGTCCGGACCGATCAGGATCAAAGTCGCCGCGTTCTCACCCAGACCCAAGAGGCCTTCAAGGATGTCCCCGCCCCGCAGGTGGTGGTTGTCCTCAGCGGCGACCTGTCGGCCAAACAGGTCGCCGATTTCGGCGCCAATGTCCCCTGGCCTATCGTTCTCGACCCGGACTACGAAATCGTCGGACAGTTCGGCGCCCATGTCTGGCCGAGCAGCATTGTGGTCCTGTCCGACGGGCGGGAGCTGACGCGATCGGCGGGCCTGCCGAAATCCTACAGGGCGGACTTGAACGCCTGGCTGGCGTTCGCGGCCAAGAAAATCGACCGGGCAACGCTCGAAAAGAAATTGGCCGCCACCGAGGTGGTGGCCGACACGCCCGAGCGGATGGCCCGGCGCCACCTGCAGGTCGCCCAGAGGCTGCTGGACAAGGGGCTGGTCAAACAGGCCCTGCTGGAAGTGGAGCGGGGGCTGGAGATTCAGCCCAAGGACGGCCGTCTGAAACTGGCCAAGGCCCGGGCGATGCTGCTGCTGCGCCGGCCCGACAAGGCCATGGACCTGCTCGACCGTCTGGACGAGCGGTCGTCGCTGGCGGCCAGGATCGCCGTGCTCAAGGGCGGCGCCATGGTGCAACTCGGCGAATGGGATGAAGCGATCCGGACGCTTCGCGTGGCGATCAAGCTGAACCCCGATCCGGCCGAGGCCTACTACTTCCTGGGCGTCGCCTATCAGCACAAGGGGCAACTCGCCGAGGCGGCCAAGGCGTTTCGCTCAGCCTTCGAATCCACACTGACCGGGCGGCTTATCGGCGCGTCGATCCAGCCTCGCGCCACCCAGCCAAGACGGCCCGCATCCCCCCAGCCCGCCAGCCTGGCGACGACACAACCGACGGCGGACTAGGCTTGGTGGTGGAGGGGGCATTCGCTGGCGGCGAGGGTTGGTAACGCCGGCCGAAGCACGGGGTTTTCTTTCCGCGGCTGCGCAGAGCCGCGGCTTGGAGCTACCGGACTGTGCTCACCGCGCTAGTAGCGTTCGTCGTCGTGGTCTCTGTCGTGGCAGAGCAGCGTGCAGGAGCCTCTTCTTCGGCCTCGATCGACAAAGGACGGTCCGGTCCCCGCGGCTGTGGATGCCGTGGCGATTCGACGGTCGAAGTTGATCAGGTGCGTGCCGCTGTTGGCGCCGCTGGCCTGCGAAGCGCTGATGCCGTGCGGATCGTGGCAGGCCGAACAGGGGACGTCTTCGTCGACGAGATGCCTCTGGTGCTCCTTGAAGCTTCTTCTTTTGTTCAGGATCACGGAGCGGTCGTGACAGCCGTAGCACAGGGCATAGGCGGCTGGGCTTTCGGGGGTGTTGTCGCCGATGGCGTACTGCCGCACCAGCAGCGGGCGGTACATCGACCCATGGGGGCCGAGGACCTGGCTCGAATCGGACCCGTGACAGTCTGTGCAGTAGATAATAGAGGTCGTGCGGAAATCCTGCGACAGACTGGGAACGTCGCTGTTCTTGCCACGGACCTCGATGGGATGGAAGCTGGGGTTGTTGGGCGAGAACTCGTCGGCGACGTCGGTGTTGATGAAGACACGGTCCACCAGCGGATTGCGAACGGTGCTGCCGGCGCCGGCGTGGCACTTGTAGCAGACCTGGAACTCGTAGGATGCCTCGGGGATGTACCCGCCCGAGCCCGATGAGCCGGAGATCCCCGTCATCGAGGCCTTGATAAACGGGGCAACGGCCGTCGAGCCGCTGCGCGTCTGGTGGGGGTTGTGGCAATCGACACATTCAACGTGCTTGGACATGCTCCTGTAGTCTTCGGTTGGGTCGTGCACGCCGGTGGCGAACGTGACAGGATGGGCGGACAGCCTGGTCATCTGGGAGGCGATGTTCTTGTCGGCTACCGAGCCGTCGTGACAGGACAGGCAGTTGTCCTCTTCGGCCTCGTACCGCAAGAGGCGCTCTCGCCCGCCGGCGGTATGGGGGCGGTGGCAGGCTTCGCAGGCGGCTTGGCGAACCGTGGAGGCCCGGATGTTGTCCCACTGGCCGTGGGCGGACCCGCTGAGGCCGGCCGAGGACTTCGCATGGGTCGAGGCGGCCCACCCGTCCATGATGTGGCAGGTGCGGCACATCAGGGACTCGGCGTTGTTCATGGTGAGGAACATGCCGTACTGGTTGTTATGGGGATCGTGACACGTCGTGCACTGCAGACGTCCCTCGTGGTCGAGGACCAGTTCCTTCGGCAGCGAGTTGGGGCTGGCGAGTTGGCCTTTCTTGGCGACCAGAGAGCTGTTGTAGACAAACGAGATCGGATGGTCGTCGCTGAGGTCCGTGCCGATGTATCCGCGGTCCTGCGACGAAATATAGATCGATCCTGACGGGGAGTTGCGGGGGTTGTAGGTCTGGGTCAGTGCGATCGTGCCATCGTGACAGCTGAGGCACAGGCGCGACGAACCCGTGGGCTGGCCGACGCTGGCGACCAGCGTGGAGCTCTTGTACGTCTGGTAATAGGTCCCCGGGTCCTCGCGGTTCCAGAGCGGCGCGATGGGATTGGATGCATGAGGGGTATGGCAGAACTTGCAGACCTCGGTCTCACCCGCCACCTTGATCGGCCCGGGGCCCGAGGATGACAGGTTGTGCTTGGAGGTCAAGACACTGGACCCGACATCCGCCAGCACCAACGAAACGGCGCCGATCAGCACGGCCATGCACACCACACTAAGGTGATTCAGAAGGAATTTCATCGTCCGGCACTCCAGCGAACTGCAACAGTTGAATGCGCTCATTGTAGCTGTCGCAGACGTAAATTCGGTTACGTGAATCGATCGTCAGCCCCGCAGGGACCTGGAAGCCGCCCGAGTCTTCGCCGGGCTCTCCGATGGCCAGCAAGAAGACGCCGTTGGCGTTGAATATCTGGATCCGACTGAAATAGGAGTCCACCACGTAGATGTGGCCTTGGCTGTCCACCCCGACGCCCTTTGGGACGGCCAAATGGCCCGACGCATCGCCGAGCTGGCCGATGTGGAAGAGGTAGTTGCCCTGGCCATCGAAGACCTGAACGCGGAAGTTCAGCGAATCGGTGACGTAGATCCTGCCGGCCGGGCCCACGCAAACGTGCGTCGGGAAATTGAACTGTCCGCGCCCCTGGCCGCGCGAGCCGAAGCGCCGGACCATCTCGCCGGAGCTCAGGTTAAACACGCACACTTCGTTGGCCAGCGTGTCGACGACATAGAGCAGCCCGGTGGCCGAATCGTAGGCCAGGCCCGTGGGCCTTGCGAACCCCTCGGGCTTGACGATGGTCTTGATCAGCTTGCCCTTGGGCGTCAGCAGGTAGACCCTGTTTAGGGCGCTGTCGGAGACGGCGATCCACTCGCCGCAGACCGCCACCCCCACCGGCGAGACCAGGAACGTCCCGCCGACCTGTGTGATGAGGGATGCTTTCGCGGTCTTCAGGTTGAACACGACCACTGCCTGCTGCTCCTGGTCGGTGACGAACAGATACCGATCCGCCCAGACGGCAGCATCGTGAGGACGCAGCAGGGCGAGCTGTCGGCCGCCCGTGAGCATCTGAATGAACCCGTCGAAGGCCGATGGTTTGGCCAGGTCCGATATGGACCGGACGTTCTTGAGATGAAGGATGCGGGCCTCTGCCGGCGGCGGGGGCCAGACCGGATGGGCTTCCTCGATCGTAGCGGGGGCGCAGCCGGTGATCGCCGAGATCAGGACAGCCAGCATCAATGCGGCTATCGGGGGTGCGGTCGACTGACATACATGACGGCTCATCTTAGAACTTTCGCCTGACGTAGAACATGATCGAAGCGTTCTTGCCGGTCGTCTTGGACGTGCCACTGAGGTTTTCGTCTGTGTACGTATCATAGTGGGCGTCCACGGAGAAATCCAACTTGGCATATCGCCACTCGAAGGACACGCTGTTTTGAAACTCCGTTCGGTTCTCCCGCCCGCTAAGGCGCGATAGGGTGCTGTCGAAACGGAGCACGGCGTTTCGGCCCACCTTCGTGGTCAGCGACAGTCGCCCCGTGGCCGTCTTCAGTGTCTCGGCCCCGGGCTCGAGCCCGAACTTTCGGGCTTCGAGGTAGCGGAGCCACTCCAAATTGCCGCTGACGGTCAGATCCAGATTGCGGGCGAGGGCTCGGTGGTAGGTCACCTCCACACGGTTGGCGATCCACGGCGGCGAAAGGTTTTGATCTTGGCGTTCATGCTCCAGGACCGTTGTGAGCCCTTTGTAGTCCAGTTGGGTTCCGGCCAGAAAGGATTGCTCGCGATCCAGGTTTTCCGGATCTTCGCCGTGGGTGAGCTTTTCGTTGCGCAGGCGATAGTTCGCATAGAGGATGACGGGAATCTTCTTGAGTCGCAGACGGTGATCCCAGTCCACGTGATCGGTGGTGAAAATGGAGTGAGGGGACTGTTGTGAAACGTAAGTGACCAGCACGGTATCGCCGTCGCCGATGAGGCTGCCGAGCGTCCGGCGAATCTCGGTCGTCCCGCCCGTGACCCGAAGAATGTAATCCACGATCTCTGCGTAGGTGATCGTCTTGTCCTCGTTGGTTACCGCCATGCTGCCGGTGATGTTCTTTTCATCGAGCTCCAAGAACGTTGTGTCCTCCAGCGTCACGCGTTCATCGGTGACCCTCTGCACTCCCGAATTGAAATTCTGCACGTCGCGCTCCCACCCAAGCGCCAGCGAGGATGTGTACCGGCCGATAGGCGTTTTCTTTCGATAATCCGCCTCAAAGAACAAGCCGCGTCGTCTTTCGGAGCTCTTCTCAATGGCGCGATGGTAGATCTCTCCGCGGACGATGATGTCCAGACTGTCGTAGATGCTCTTTTCGAAACCGATCTCGGCGTTGAAGGTCTGGTCTTCCTCGGCCTCGGTCCGGTTGATGTCCAACGCTGCGGCATAGAACGTCGTGAAGGTCTTGGTGTGGGCCAGTTCGAGCCGTTGATCGATCGACGTGACCCTGTTTTCAAAGAATCCTGACCGGCTGAGAAAGTTCGCGCTGCCCGAAAGGGTGTGTCTGAGATCTTCCGGGCCGAAACTCCAGAGATTGGTGATGTTGAACTCGTCCTTCGTGTCGGGGAACTGCTGAGGCGGGCTTACCCCGGTGGCCGAGAGGAAGGTGGAGACTTCATCCGTCTGCTCCCGGTCGTAGAAGAACTCGGTCAGCCAATCGCGATGCGGGCGGTGCTCGACGGTCACGCGGATGTGGGTGGTGTCCTCCTCCACGGTGCGCCGAGTGCCTTTTTCCTCGATCTCGATCCTCTCCAACAGGAAGGTCGACGGCAACGGTCCCTTGACGTACAGCTCGAGCCCACGCCGCTGTTCCGTGGCCCGGGTGGCCTGTCCGACGTCCCGGTCGCGAAGGTCTTCGGTCTGGCTGGCGAACAGCCGCAGCGAAACCGGCTTTTCCTGCAGCAGCAGCGCGGAAATATCATAGCCGCGAAGGTCCCCATTGGTCTTGGTCTCCAGGTCGTTGAGCGTGATCGTCTCCTGGGTTTTGGCAAGGTCCAGCCCCAACCGCCATTCCAGGAGGTACGGGTGGTAGATGTACCCCTCGACGGACAGCTCAATTCCCTCTTCGAATATCAGCTCGTCCTCCGTTGTGGTCGTCTTGGTGGTGGCCGTCTCGGTAACCCGCTTGTCGGAGACACTCTCCACGCGCGTATAGAGGGCGCCGCCGATGTCGAGAAGCCCGAGCGGCTGGATAGGCACTTTCTTTTGCTCCTCCGCCACCGACGGCAGGGCGCTGATCGGCAGCACGAGCAGCAGCGTCATGGCCAAGCGAAGGCGACTCAAGAACGCTCCTCCGTGAGATCTTCAGAGGCCGGCTCGGTGGTAGGGGCTCGGGGGCCGGCCGCGGGCGCCGGGGATGACGGTTGAGTGGCCGGGGCCGTGGTGGGCATTTCCCGCCCATCGGCCGGTTGAGTGGCCGGCGTTGCCGGCAGGATGCGCGTGGGCGTCGCCTTGAGCAGATGGTCCCGAGCCGACCGGTGCCCGGTGTGGCAGGTAAGACACTCCCCTCGGTGGAAGCGCGGGTGATTGTCCTTGGACAACTCGGCAACGGGGTGACATGCGGCGCAGTTCTTCTCTGCCTCGGGCTTGATCAGGTGCTTCAGCGGCGAGTCGTGGGCGAGGTGACACGACGTGCACTGCCCCTGGACGACCGGGTCGTGCAGCGGCGTCTCGCCGGGTGAACGAGGGACGTCTTCATGGCAGGACAGGCAGACGCTGTCCACGTCGGGGACGGTCAGGTTGGACTGTTCGGCAAGATGACACGTCGCGCAGGTGTCCTTTTCCCAATCCGCGTGGGCCGAGGGTTGAAGCTGCATGCCGGCCTTGCGACGCTGGTAGGTGTTCGAGTCGACCAGAAGAGACCGGTTGCCGGCGGAGTGGGGATCGTGGCAGTCGGTGCACGCTCCGGTGACGGCTTCGGCGTGATAGGGCCTGGACAGGACGCGCGGGGCGTCGTGACAGGAGAAACAAAGGTCCGGCATCGCCTCGGTCAACAGGTGGTCGTGCCTGGACTCATGCGGCTCGTGGCACATCGAGCACTTGCCCAAAGCCACCGGCCCGTGGATCCATTCATTCGCCGGCAGATCGTAGTAGGGCTGGTGACACGTGTTGCAGACGTCAGTGGTGATGGCGACCTGGAAGCCCGCCTCGGGCGAGTGGCATTCCATGCACTGCCGCTTTTCGTACGGCTTGTGAAAGATCAGGCCCTCTTCCTGCGGGAGGTCGTCCTCCGTCGGCACAACGGTGTCCCGGGCGAGGAAATCCTTGACCCGCGGGTCGTCGGGGTCCATCAGTTGGCCGTCGGGCCCGACGATCATTTCCTTCTTGCCCGCCTCGTCCTCCATCCCGGGCGGGACGGGGACGCCATCGAAGAAGAACGACAGGACCCGGTACTCGGTCGCCGGGCTGCAACTGAGAAACAGCGTTGTCATCACCAGGATCGAGCCCACCGCCACCATGTTGCGGATGGACCGCCGCCACGAGCTCCCCTGAGATTGTGAAGAAGGTTTTCGGCGACGCACGTTGCGCTCCGTCAGTTGGCCGGCCTCATGGGAGGCGAGCGGACCGGCATAATCCGTAATTTCAGGCCTGAAAGACTCAATACCAAACAGTACGAAAACTAGGAATTATAGGAAGACCTACTAGAGACGATATCGTCGTAAGGGTACGAATTCCTTGAGACTTAAATAGCATAGCAGCAAAGGGAGGATTGGCTGGATACTGCTCGTATGGAGGGTGTTTTTGGGTCACAAGAACTCTTGTTGGCTGAACTCCAACAGAAGCAAGAAGCGTGCCGTTGCGTGATCGTTCCTTCCGAAAGAGTTTTCTCGCCTGAGCCGATAGATTTGCCTGAACAGGTGCTGAAAAAGCGTTAGCATTGAGCGCTTCAATGGCCCTTGGCGCCTCTGACGGGGAAGAGATGATCGGGCACAGCTTTTGCAAGAGAGTTGGTGTAGGGCCTGGCGGACCCAAGAAAGCTTCTCGCCGAGATCGACCGAGACATAGCCGTTGTAAGGAGTTGTACTATGAGACGTTACGCAAGCATTACTGGGCGAATCATCGTGCTGCTGGCTTTGGTCTTTCTGGTTGGGTGCGGAGAGGAGACACCGGAAATTAGCCAGGCAATTTTCTACCCGCCTGCCCCCGACCTGCCACGGCTGCAGTTCCTGCTGAGCTTCAGCGATCTGGAGCAGTGGTCACATCGTAAGTCGAGCTTTGCCGATTTCATCGTAGGCAGCGAGGTGAGTTCGGCCGGCGAGATCACCAGCCCTTACGGCGTGGCGGCGCGCAATGGCAAGATCTACATCTGCGACATTGCCCGCGGGCGGGTTCACGTCATCGACGTGGCAGCGAAGACGCACGGCCAGCTGGGCGACGCCAGCAATATCCGCAAGCCGGTCAACATCACGATCGACACGGACGGCACAAAGTATGTCTGCGATACGATGGCCGAGCGGGTGGTGGTGTTCGATGCCGATGATCAGTTCGTTCGCTTTATCGACAATGGGGCCACGTGCAATCCGATCGACTTGGTTGTCGACGGGGATGAGCTGATTGTGGCTGACGTGGCGGATGCCGAGGTCGAGGCATGGTCGCGGGACGGGAAGTTCCTCCGGCTGATCGCCAAGAACGGTAAGGGGCCCGGCGAACTTCGCGACCCGAGGAATCTGGCCATCGACTCGAAAGGCCGAATCTTCGTCAGTGACACGGTGGCCAGCATCATCAACATCTACAACCGCCGGGGCCAATTCATCGGCTACATCGGGGCCCCGGGCGACCGCCCCGGGTTCTTTGCCCGGCCCAAGGGCATTGCGATCGATCCCGATGATATTATTTACACTGCCGATGCGCAGTGGGAAATCGTCCAGTTGTTCGAGCCGGAAGGCAGGCTGCTGATGTTCTTTGGGGGCGCGGCTGCGGGGCCCGAAGGGATGGGCATGCCGGCAGGGCTCGCCATCGACACGACGAGCATAGATGCCTTTGCCGACTATATCGACGAGGACTTCGAGGCGGAGTACCTGCTGTTTGTGGCCAATCAGTTCGGCAAGAACAAGATCGGGGTCTACGCGTTCGGAAAGTCGAAGTCGGCCACCTATCCGCCCATGATCAAGCGCACCGCTACAAAGCCGCCATCGCCAAAGTCAGGAACACGTGCGCCGTCGACTCCGGGAACGCGCAGCGACTAATCCGCCGGAAGCCGACGTGCAAGGCCGGGCGGGGGGCGCCATCTAGCGGTTATGGCACACGCGGCACATTTCGCTGCCGCTGCGGGAACCGGGGGAGTAGTCGTATCGCAGCAGGCTGTTGCCCTTGCGCTTGGAGTGGATGTTGTGGCAAGAGGTGCACTGCATTTTCCCACGCTCGTCCAGCAGGTCGGCGGCGATGGACCCGCCCAGCCGCGAAGGCGCCGACCGCGGATCGTTCAAGGTTCCGCGAGGCGCCCGCAAGACCAAGGCGCTATTGTAGGTGAACGAGACGGGATGGCTGCGGGCCAGGTCATTGAAGCCAAAGGCCGACATCCGGCCGCGAAGGCCCGAATAGCTGCCGTCGTGGCAACCCAGGCATAACCTGCTGGCGCCATCGGGCTGGCCGATATCGGTGCCCAGTGCATCGAACGACGGACTGCTGTAGACCTTGAACGTCGGCACCGCGTCTCGGGTGTGCTTGGCGCTCCAGATTCCCCCGCGGGAGGCCTCGACGGTCATGTCGCCGGCGCTGACGACGTGACAATCGCTACAGCCGATATCGGTGTGCCCTGCGATACCTTCCACTGATAGAAGCCCTGTGATCAGCAGTGAGAGTAGCCCCAGGATCAGGCCAGTTGAGATGCTGCGGTGCGGGGGTGTCTGGCGGAGCGGGCCATGACCGCGAAATACCGATCGTCCGGCATCGTTGAGATGTCGGAGTCCAATTGCTTTGGCGATGGGCGTGGTCTGGCTACGCATCCGCTCCTCAACACAGAAGGTCTCGTAGGGCCTCCACTCGCCACTTTCAGCCCAGGATTCGTTCACATCCGGGCCAATGGGCGGGCAAGCTTTCCTCTATGTCGAGATCGGCCGGAATCGCCGGCGTATTTAGAGCCCTGCGATATTCTTATGTCGAATGCAGGGGCGCCCTGCGGGCAGGTGGCTCGACCGGATGTGGTCAAGTGTGAGATACGGGGGGGGGCAAGGGGGTCTGAAGATGCGCCCAAAAAAACGGGGCAGCGCCGGCAAAAAATGGCGCCGCCCCGCAAAAAAAACTAGACGGTCACGTCAATTACTTGTCGTGGCAGGTCTTGCACAGCGTGACGATCGAAGGGAACCGCAGCAGGTAGTCACCGATGCCTTGCTTGTGGACATCGTGGCAGGAACTGCACTGCAGCTTGTCGGCCGTGAGCATATCCTGGGCGATCGTGCCGGCGGGGGTCAGGCCAGACAGGGCCACGTTGGGATCAAGAAGCGACCCGTTAAGCACCTTCGCGGACAGGGCCGAATCGTAGGTGAACGAAATCGGGTGCGAACGCTTCAGATCACCGGCCAGGAAGGTGGCTCTGGGGTCGTCCACATGGCTATACGTGCCATCGTGGCAACCCAGGCAGAGCTTACTGGGGCCATCGGGCTGACCGATGTCGGTCGCCAATGCGTCGAACGACTGGCTGGTATACAGATCATAGGTCGGCAGGCCGTCAGAAATCTGCGCCGGGCTGAACAGCGGAACGCCGTAGGCGTCAGGATCGACAGCCGGGTCGACCGCCCAGTGGGGGACGTGGCAGTTACTGCAGCCGTAGGATGAATGTGCCGCCTCCAGGTTCGTCGCCACACAAACAACGGCGACGATGGCTAGGCCAACGATAAGTTTTCGCATGGTTGTGCTCCTTTGACACAGGGCTTCGGATGACAAGTCATTGGTTCAGTGCAGCCTATGTGATCTCTGCGGGCGGACTTACGGACGCGTTAGGAGTAATTGCAACCTGCGTACCAGAGCCGGGCTTGGGCAATTTTGGCCTGTTTTGGCCAAAATCAGCCCGAAATGGCCCACGGGAGGGCGGGGGGGGATCTCTCGCTGTCCCACTGGCGGGAATCAGAGGCGGCTTGACGGTCTCATTGTTTGGAAGCGATGTGCCCGAGCTAGCCCGCAGGCCCGTCAAAACGGACAAGCTCGGCTTGTGACGATTCCTCACGGCAAGACGGATATCGCCAAGACTCTCTCACCGGCGAGAACCCCCACGGCGGAGGCGTGTCAATCCCAATCGGTTTTTTTCACAATGCCGCGTGGCGCCGAACGTTGCTGGGGGGAACTACTTGACGCCGCGGCCGGTTTTTTGGCATGCTGTTTGTTGTCTACAATGTGTTCGCTACTATAGACGGAAGAATTATGAATCCTACTCGCGTGAAGTTTCTTGTGGCGGGCCTGATCCTGGCTGGAGCTGTTGGGTATCTGGGTTATGCCGGCGTCATGGCCGGGCGGGCCAGCTATCTGACCGTGGATGATTTTCTCGCCGACACCAAGCTTGGCGCCGACGCCAAGTATCAGTACAGGGACGCCGAGCGTCAGGCCACCAGGCCCGTTCGCCTGCGAGGCAAGGCCATCGAGGAAGGCTTGGTCATCGACATCGAGACCTCCACCGCCACCTTCACGATGGTGGGCGAGAAGGCCGAGTCGGGCGGGCTGCCGGTCGTCTACAAGGGCGTCCTGCCCGACCTGTTCAAGGCGGGCGTCGAGATCCTCGTGACCGGCCGGATGGGCAAGGACGGTGTGTTCGAGGCCGACGTTGTGGCGACCAAGTGTCCGAGCAAGTATGGTAAGGGCCCAGCGGAATCGGAGACGCCTTAGTGACCACGGTCGAGTTGGGCAACTACAGTCTGGCCTTTGCAATGTTGGCGGGGTGTGTTGGCATTTTCGGTTCGATCGGTTCTCGGCGGCTTGACTCGCCCAGCCTGTTGGGGGTGGCCCGCGCGTCCATCCATTGGCTGACCGCTTTGCTGACGATCAGTTGCGCCGCGCTGATGGTGGCGATCCTTCGCGACGATTTTGCGCTGACCTATGTCGCGGGCTATTCCGAACGCGCCCTTCCGTTGGGCTACAAGATTTCTGCGTTCTGGGCCGGCCAGCCGGGCAGCCTGCTGCTGTGGGCGTGGATGCTGGCGGTGATGTCGTCGATAGTCGCGATCGTCATTCGAAAGAGCCCGGCCGCCACGCAAGCCCCGACCTTGGGAATCCTGGCCGCTGCGTGCGGGCTGTTCCCCGCATTGATGCTGTTTTTCGCCAAGGCCAATCCGTTTTACCTGAGCGGCATCGTTCCGCCCGACGGCAGTGGGATGGTCCCCTTGCTCCAGGACCCGGCGATGATCGCCCATCCGCCTCTGCTATTTTTGGGGTACGCGGGGCTGACGATCCCCTTTGCGCTGGCCTTTGGGGCGCTGATCGGCGGACGAACGGACGCAGGCTGGATCCCCGCGGCGCGCCGATGGACGCTGGCGGCGTGGTTGTTTCTGACCGCCGGGATTATCCTGGGCGCCGAGTGGGCGTATGTCGAGTTGGGCTGGGGCGGCTACTGGAAGTGGGACGCGGTGGAGAACGCGTCGCTACTGCCGTGGTTCACAGCCACGGCGCTGATCCACTCGCTGATCGTCCAGCAGCGCCGGGGCATGCTGAAGATTTGGAATGCCTCCCTGGCTGCGCTATCGTATTTCCTGTGCATTTTCGCGACGTTCGTGACCCGCAGCGGCATTATCGCGTCCGTGCATGCCTTCGAGAAGGGCGACGCGCTATCGCCCATCGGGTGGTTCTTCCTGATCACGATGATCGTGATGATCCTCGGCGTGGTGGGTGTGATGCTCTGGCGGCGGCGCCTGCTCAAGAGCCATCGCCCCCTGGAAAACCTGATCAGCTTCGAATCGGGCGTCCTGACGGCCAACGTCCTGCTGACGGTCATGATGGCGACCACACTGATCGGCACGATGTTCCCGGTGCTCAGCAAGCTGGTGACCGGCGAGTCTATCGGGGTCGACGAAAAGTTCTACAACACCGTCATCCTGCCGATGTTCATCGCCCTATTTGTGCTGATGGGCGCGGGCCCGGCGCTGCAATTCGCCAAGGCCCGCCGCGGGGTGGGGCGCCGGCTGGCGATTCCGGGGATTGCGGCGCTCCTGGCGGGGGCGGCGACGGCGATTGCGACGGCCCCTGCTTGGCTGGAGATGTCCGGGATGTCCTGGGTGTTCTGGAAGACCTGGGAGGCCTGGAAGGCCTGGGTGGCCTACTGGATGCCGTGCGTGTGGATGACGGTTTCGGTGGCTGTCGCGACGCTGGTGGTGGTGGGCATCGCGGACGACTTCTTGCGCAACCTCGCCGCAAAACTGGGGGATCGGTCGCAGGATGTGGTGGTGACGATGGGGCGAGTTTTGCGGGGCAATCTGCGGCGCTACGGCGGGCAACTGACCCACCTGGGGGTGGTGATGATGCTGCTGGGCGTGGCGGCCTCGAGCTTGTTCAGCATCGAGAAGAAACTCGCCCTCCGCATCGGCGAGTCGGCGGAGCTTGGCCGCTACACGCTGCGCCTGGAATCGGTGGACGAGATCCGCAAGGACAATTACCAGGCCCTTGCCGCCAGGGTGGCCGTGTCGGGTCCGGATGGCTTGCAAAGCATCCTTGGCCCGGAAATCCGCCAGTACTTTAAGTTCGACGAGCTCAATAGAGAAGTGGCCATTGACACCGGCCTGCGGGAGGATGTCTACCTCACCTTCCTTGGCGCGGAAGATGGAGGCCGGCTCGTTTTCATTCATGCCCGCGTCAATCCGATGGTCTTGTGGATATGGATCGGGAGCATTGCGATGGCCGTGGGCAGTGGGGTCTGCCTGTTCTCCCGACGTCGCCGGGCGGCCCCGCAAGTGACCGAGGCTGACGGAGAAGTACAATGATAGCTCCGATGATGCGAAAACGTCTGCTGATGGTGACGGCCGCGGCGGTGGTCTGTGGCGTGTGGGGGTGTGACTTGGTCTCCGGGCCCGCCCCCTCGCCTTTCGACAGCGACAAGACCCCGCGCAGTGGGGCCTCGATCGCCATCGAGGCCGTCCAGGGCACGCCCGATGGCCCATCCGTCCGGGGCGACGCCGTCACCGTGGAGCTGTTCCTGCCCGGCGGCAAGACCGAGACGATCCATACGAAGCTGGACGATCATGGCGTCGTGCTCGTGGAGGATCTGTCTCTGACCGAGCCCTTCCAACCGCGAGTGACGGTCGTCCACGCCGGCGCGTCCTACGAGGTCGTCGGCGAGGTCATGGACCCCGCTCACCCGCATCAGAAAATAACCGTCACCGTCTACGAGCTCACCGACGAGAAGCCCGACTGGCAGATCTCGATGCTCCACATGACGGTCTACCCAACCCCTCATGCCGTGATCGTCCAGATCGTGATGATCGCCAGCAATCCGGCCGACCGGGCCTGGTTGAGCCCCGCCGACGCCGAGGGCGACCGCACGTCGGTCGCGATCAATCTGCCGCCCGGCGCCGAAGAGATTCAAATGACCGCGGGGTTCCATGAATGCTGTTCGAAAGTCGTCGACGGGCGGCTGTTCAGCACCCGCCCGCTGGCGCCCGGCAACTCGCGGTTCGATCTGCGCTACCGGCTGCCGGCAACGGACAACCAGGCGAATGTGGAGATCGTCGCGCCCGCGCCGGTCAAGAACATGATAGTCTTCGTTCCTGACGATCAGACGCACGTGCACACCGATGACCTGACGGCGGCCGACCGTGTCTACGAGGTCGGCGACAAGATGATGCGAGGGTTCAAGGCTGTGGACCTGCCGGCGGGCAAACAGATTGCCATGACCATCACCAACCTGCCCGAGCCCCGGGCGCACAAAGATCGCGTCATTGACCGGTCGCTCAAGCGCGCACGGATTCTGGCCGCCGTCGGTGGTGGCGTCATGCTGATTCTCACCGTTCTGGTCCTTCTGATCAAACCGGCCGGGAAAGCGGGCCCCGACATCAACCCGGCCCAATAGGGCGAAAGGGATTTCGTGGACGCCACAGCCGAACCGGAAACCCATGCTGCAGCGAACGACGCGCCGGAGACGCCGTCGGCCGTCAAGGCCACCGGCCTGGGCCTGCACTTCGACGATCGGCGGATTCTCCAGCAGATCGATCTGGATGTCCCGCCTGGACAGGCCGTCGCACTGATGGGCGCCAACGGTGCGGGCAAGAGCACGTTGCTGCAAGTGCTGGCCACGCTCATTCACCCCAGCCAGGGCCGCCTCGAACTGTTCGGCGAGACCATCGGCCCACGCTCGGGCGGCATCCGGCGGCGCATCGGTATTATCGCCCACCAATCCATTCTCTATCGCGACCTGTCGATCCGGGAGAACCTGGAGTTCTTCGGCAAGCTGTACGACGTCGTCGCCGCCGCCGAGCGCACCCGGGAGATGCTGGAGATGGTCGGCCTGGCGCCCCGCGCGGACGATGCGGTCAAGACCCTCAGCCGCGGCATGACCCAGCGCGTGTCCATCGCCCGGGCCCTGATGCACGACCCCGACCTGCTGCTGGCCGATGAGCCCTTCAACGGGCTGGACGCCGCATCGACCAAGGCGCTGGAAGCACTGCTGCGGCGGATCGGACAGGCCGGCAAGGCCGTCATTATGGCCAACCACGATATCGCGCAGTCGCTGGCCCTGGCCGACCGGGCCGTCGTGCTCCGCCAGGGGAGGGTGGTCGTCGACCGGCCCGCCGGTGAGATAGCCGTCGAAGATGTTCTTTGCGAAATGAGCGCCAGATGATCCGCACCGTCAGAAAAATCCTCCTGCTGACCGGCAAGGACCTGCGAATCGAGGCCCGCACCCGCCAGACGCTCGGGCTGGTGGTCATGCTGGGCATTTTGATCATCGTCGTGCTCGGCCTGGGCCTGGGGGCCGAGCAGAAGATCCCGGGGTTCATCGCCACGGCGATTCTGTGGGTGGCCTACCTGTTCGGCGGGGTGTTGTGCTTCGAGAAAACCATGGCCGTCGAGCGCCACGACGGGGCCCTGGCGGGCCTGCTGGCGGCGCCGATCGACCGCGGGATCATCTTCGCGGGCAAGCTGCTGAGCAATCTGATCCTGATGCTGGCCCTGGCGGCGGTCGTCACGCCGGTGGCCATTGTCCTGTTCAATTTCGACCTGTCGGCGGCGCCGTGGGGGTTCGTGGCCGTCACCGCGCTGAGCATGTTCGGGTTCGCATCGGTGGGCACGCTGTTCGCCGGCGCCGTCAGTTCGTCGCGCCTGCAGGGCGGGTTGCTGGCGATATTGGTCTTTCCGATCTGCCTGCCGCTCGTGATCACCTCGACGCAGATATTGATCGGCCTTTTCCGTGACGGCGAGGCACTTGGCGCACAGGGCCTGGGGATCCTGGTCGCATTCGATGCGGTGTACCTCATCGTCAGTTGGTTGGTCTTCGAACGAATCCTCGAACCCTAGTGGTGAAAGCTATGCCCGCAAAAGCACGAAGACGGTTCGGCCTGTACTGGGTGGTGGTCGCGGCGGCCTTTGCGGCCACCATCACGATGTTGTTCGTCTATACGCCGACGGCGTTCGACGAGACGTTGGGCCCTTTACCCATCCAGAAGATGTTCTACGTTCACCTGCCGTCGGCGATCAACACCTTCCTGGCCTGCCTGGTGGCGTTTATCGGGGGGATCGGCTACCTGTGGCACCGCCGGCTGGTCTGGGACGATCTGTCGGCCGCCGCAGCCAAGGTCGCCGCGCTGATGTGCACGGTGGTCCTGGTGACCGGCATGATCTGGGCGAAGAAGGCCTGGGGGATGTGGTGGGTGTGGACGCCGCGGATGACGTTCAGCCTGCTGCTGTGGCTGCTCTACGTCGTCTACCTGGTCATTCGCCCCTCGATCGAGTCGCAGCAGCGCCGGGCGATGGTCTGCGCCGTCTATGCCGTCGCCGCCTTTCTGGATGTCCCGCTGGTGTACCTGTCGGTTCGGCTGATGCCCGCTCCTTACCACCCGGTGTCGGTATCGTTGGACCCGTCGATGCGGTGGACGCTGGCCGCGTGGTTCGTGCCGATGACGCTGCTGACGATCGGGCTGATCAAAGCCGACTTCATCCGCAAGCGGGCCAACCGAAAAGACGAAAGCGAACTGCCCCCCGAAACCCCTTGGACCGCGCCATCATAGGCTGCCTACCCGTAGCGGGCCTTTCGGCCACGGCGCGCCGCCGTGAGGGCAGCGGCGCGATTCGATAAAAAGGGACCGGCTCTAACGAGCGTGCGGGTTATAGCCGCCGCCCGGCATGCCTGCCCCGCCGCCGCCCAACTGACCTCGCTGCTCGTCGGTCAGCACCGTGGCTTTGATTTCCTTCTGGGCGTTCTCGTAGATCTCGAACTTCGCATCGGGGCCGCCCCCGGCGGCCTCGGCGGCCTTAGCGCTGTCGTAGGCTCGAGTCCAGATAGCGTCGATCTTCGCCAACTGGTCCTTGGTCAGCCGAAGATGGCCGAACATGGCCAGCACCATTCGCTGGTGGCCGGCCTTCTTTATCAGGTCCTGGAGAAGCTCGCGATTCTCATCGGTCAGGACCTCCTTGACGATCCGGTTCCACGCGGCCTGCATGGCCGTCCCACCCATCCCGCCGGAGGCCGCCATCGCCTCGTCCATGATCGTCTTGGTCTGGGCCAGTTGCTCCTCGGTCAGGCCCAGCTCCGCCAGGTGATGGAACCGATTCGTCGTGCCGCTCGCCCAGGTCGGGGGCACCGGATAGAGAATCTCCGTCGCCTTGGCCAACTGCTCCTTGCTGAGCACCTCCTCCAGGTCGGCCATCAGTTGCGTGTCCTTCGCGTTTCGCTCAGTCTCCAGCCGATCGCTCTTCCTGACGGCGGCCATGATCTCCTTGTCCGTCTCGTCGGTCTTGGGGCCGTGGTACCTCTTCATCACCGACCGAAGCTGTTTCATCTCCAGGTTGTGGACCATCGTCCACTGGGTGACGTCCTTGCGAAACGCCTCCAAGATCCCGCTGACGGTCTCGCGTTGGGCGTCGGCCATATCCAGCTCGGCCAGCAACTGCGCGTGCGTTTGGGCGTAGCCGCCTGCCCCCGACGTGGTCCCAGCGGCGGGTGTGACGGGTGTGGCGGGGAGCTTGCGCTTGCACGCAATCTGCGTCATCGCCACCGGCCCGGCCAGAAGCCCAAGAATCGCCATCGCTATCGGAAGGTGTGATTTCATCATTGTCTCCGGGTGAAAGTCTTCTTGCGGGGGGTCAGTCCATCTCTTTGGCGGCGGCTGCGAAGGCGCCGGCCGCGGCCTCGATCGTCTTGGCGATGTCGGCTTCGCTGTGGGCGGCCGAGACGAATCCCGCCTCGAACTGGCTGGGCGCCAGGTAGATGCCGGCTTCCAGCATGTGGTGGAAGTACGCGGAGAAGGCCTTGAGATTGCAGGCCGCCGCGCTGGAATAATCGGTCACGGGCCCCGGCGTAAAGAACGCCGACAGCATGCTGCCCACGCGGTTGAAGCAGACCTTCCCGGGCAGGACGGCCTCGGCCGCCTGCTCCAGGCCGGCCGCCAGCGACGCCGACCGCTGCTCCAACTGCTCGTAGAATCCGTCGGCCCGGAGGCCTTCGAGCGTCGCCAGGCCCGCCGCCATCGTTACCGGGTTGCCCGACAGCGTCCCGGCCTGATAGATGGGCCCGGCCGGGGAGAGCTGGCTGAGGATGTCGGCCGGCCCGGCCACCGCGCCGACCGGCATGCCGCCGCCGATGATCTTGCCCAGCGTCGTCAGGTGAGGCGTAATGCCATACAGCGACTGCGCCCCGCCATACGCCACGCGGAAGCCCGTCATCACTTCATCCAGGATCAACAGCGCCCCGTGCTTGTCGCAGAGGTCCTTGAGGCCTTGCAGATAGCCCTCCGCCGGGATCACCACGCCCATGTTGCCCGCCACCGGCTCGACCAGCACGGCCGCGATGTCATCGCCGCACTGGGCGAACGCTTCGCCCGCCGCCGACAGATCGTTGTAGTTGACCAGCAGCGTGTCAGCCGTCGCGCCGGCGGGAACGCCGGGCGAACTGGGCACGCCCAGCGTCATCGCGCCACTGCCGGCAGCGACCAGCAGGGCATCGGCGTGGCCGTGGTAGCAGCCCACGCATTTGACGATCGGACTCCGCCCGGTCACGCCGCGCGCCAACCGAACGGCCGTCATGACTGCCTCGGTGCCGCTGCTGACGAAGCGGACCATCTCCACCGAGTCGATGGCGGCGACAACGACCTCAGCCAGGCGCCGCTCGGCCTCGGTGGGCGCGCCGAAACTCGTCCCGCGCTTGGCGGCGGCGATGATGGCCTCGGTCACGGCCGGATAGGCGTGGCCGAGGATCGCCGGGCCGTAGCTGGCGACGTAATCGACGTAGGTGTTGCCGTCGACGTCGGTGATGTGCGAGCCCGAGGCCGAGGTGATAAACGGCGGCACGCCGCCGACAGCGGCAAACGCCCGCACGGGCGAGTTCACGCCGCCGACGAGCACCTTCTTGGCCGTTTCGAAGGCGGCTTGAGATTGACTGGTTGAATAACTCACGTTGCCGAGCTCCCGCCGGACATTCACCGGTTCATCGTCGTCGGACAGCCCAGCCGACCCGGCCGGCGTCCGCGAAAAATCCTACGATATCAGCTTCTCCAGGGCCTCCGCCAGAGCCTTTTCACCCTCCCGGCAGAAGGCATCGTAACTGGCCGGGCTGGACAGCTCGCGGAGGATCTCGCTTCGCCGGTCCACGTCGTCGACGGCAGCCTTGACCCGCTCGCGCAGCCGCAGCAACTCGGCGGCAAACAGGCCGATCCGATCCGGCAGGGCCTCGGCCACACGCCGCTTGAGCTGTCCCGCCAGGGCCGGCGACGCTCCGCCCGTGCCGATCGCTACGACCACGTCGCCGTCACAGACTGTCGCGGGGACGAAGAAATCGCAGTCCTCCGGCTGGTCGACGCAGTTGACGATCGCGCCGATCTCGCGGGCGTCGGTGGCGATCCGGGCATTGAGGGCTGCATCGTCCGTGCAGGCGAATACCAGCTTCGCCCCGGCGAGCAGTTGCGGCTCGTAGCCGCTGCGGATCACTTCCGCCTCGCCAATGTCCGCATCGGCCGCGAGGTCCTTGGTGACGATTCGCACCTTTGCCCCGGCGTCGATCAGTGACCGGACTTTCCGCACGGCCACCGCGCCGCCGCCAACGACGACGGTCTGGCAGCCGGTCAGCACTAGCATTATTGGGTAGGTCTTCATTTTTGCCGCACCCACGGGCGTAACCCGCCGATAGCTCTAATATTATTGAGAGTTTATCGATCCAACGATAGACTAAAAGACATCGGCTGTCCGGACCAATAAAGATAATCGCCCCTGGTGGCAGACAGAGATTATGGCACATTTTCCAGCGAGGCGGCTGCGCCGGCTGCGTGTCAACGAAACACTGCGCGACATGTTGACGGAAGTATCCCTTTCGCGAAATGAACTGATCGCTCCGCTGTTCGTCCGCGAAGGCGGCGGCATCTACAACGAAATAGCCTCCATGCCGGGGCAGTTCCAACACTCGGTCGACACGGCCATGCAAACCATCCGCCGCTGGGCCGACAAGGGCCTGCCGGCGGTGCTTTTGTTCGGCATCCCTGACGACAAGGACGCCGTCGGCTCGGGCGCCTGGGACGACGGCGCAGCTACGCAGAAGCTCATCGGCCTGATCAAGAACGACTTGCCCAACCTGGTCGTAATCACGGATGTCTGCCTGTGCGAGTACACCGATCACGGCCACTGCGGCACGCTGCGGGAGCGCCCGGACGGCCGGACGGACGTGGACAACGATGCGACGCTCGAATCGCTGGCCAAGACGGCCGTCTCGCACGCCCGGGCCGGGGCCGACATCGTCGCGCCGTCGGCGATGATGGACGGGCAGGTCGCCGCCGTTCGCAGCGGGCTCGATGAGGCCGGCTTTGACGGGACCAGCATCCTGTCCTACGCCGTCAAGTTCGCCTCCAGCCTGTATGGGCCGTTCCGCGATGCGGCCGAGAGTTCGCCCAAGACCGGCGACCGGCGGACGTATCAGATGGACTATCGGGCGACGGGCCAATCGGTGTTGGAGGCCCGGCTGGATATCGACGAAGGGGCGGACATGATCATGGTCAAGCCCGCCCTGGCCTATCTGGACGTGATCGCCGAGGTCCGCCGACGCTTCGACCTGCCGCTAGTCGCGTATCACGTCAGCGGCGAGTATTCGATGATCAAGGCCGCCGCCGCGGCCGGGTGGCTCGACGAACGCGGCGCAGCGGTCGAGGTGACCACCGCCATCAAACGCGCCGGCGCCGATTTGATCATCACCTATTTCGCCGAGCAACTGGCCGATTGGCTTGACGCCTGAGACGCCTTTGGAGACGAAATAATGGACATCCTGTTCAAGGTGGCCGAGTGGCTGCTGCCGCTGCTCTACATGGGACTGGTGATCGACTACGGCGTGACGTTCTTCCTGCGCATCCGCACGCACGTCCACAATGGGTGGATCCCCGTGATCATCCTCTTCCACGCGGCATTTCTGGTCGTGCGCAGCATTCATCTCGGCCAGCCGCCGCTGTTCAACGGCTACGAAATCCTGTCCGTCATCGCGCTGTCGACCACGGCGGTCTATTACATTGTCGAACTCGTCGGGCATGACCGGCGCACGGGTCTGTTCGTGTTTCTGATCGTCTTTCTGGCCCAGTACACCTCATCGGTGTTCCTGGCCAACACGGCTATCGAGCCGACCACCCCCGCCGTCGCCGGCCAGGGCTGGCGCAGCCTGCATTCGCTGGCGGCGACGTTCGCCTATACCGCGCTGGCCCTGGCGGGCGTGTACGGCGCGCTGCACCTGATCGGCCGGCGGAATCTCAAACGCCACAACATCGGGTTGCTGTTCGATCGCCTGCCCCCGCTGGAGCTGCTGGGGCGGACGTGCTGGTACGCCATCATCGGCGGGCTGGTGTTCATGACGATCTCCGTGGTCACCGGGGCGTTGGTCTACGGGCGAGGGGCGGGTGGCCCAGACGCCGAGGCGATGAGCGCGAAGATCATCGCCAAGATCGTCGTGGGCTCGGTGACCTGGCTGGTCTGCGTGGTGGCCGTGCTTGGCAAGGGCGTCGGCAAGTGGTCCGACTCGCGCGTTTGCCTGGTGGCGGCCGGCGGGTTCCTGACCGTGGCCATTCTGTTCGTCGCCAGCCTGGCCCTGTCATAGACGGACGTGCACCGACGATGAATATCACCGCCATCGGTATCAGTCACCACACCGCCCCCGTCGGGGTGCGCGAGGCCTTCGCCTTGCCGGGTGATCTGCCGTTGCGGCTGCTGCGGGCGTTCAAGGCCGAGGACGCCTTCGAGGAAGCCCTGGTGCTGGACACGTGCAACCGCACCGAGGTCTATTTCGTCGCCAACAAGTGTGACGACCCGATGGGGTATCTTCTGGGTCACATCGCTCGCCTCAAGAGCATTCCGGCCGTGACCGACACGTCGGCGTTTTATCACCACCAGGGCGCCGATGCGGTGCAGCACATGTTCCGCGTGGCCGGGGCGCTGGATTCGCAGATCGTGGGCGAACATCAAATTCTGGGCCAGCTCAAAGGGGCCTATCGCCTGGCCCTCGAGGCGCGCACCACGGGCCTGCTGCTCAACAAGCTGCTGCACTGGGCGTTCCGCGTCGGCAAGCGGGCCCAGAGCGAGACCAACCTCGGGCGCGGCTCGACCAGCATCGCCCAGGCGGCTGTCGAACTGGCCCAGCAGGTGTTCGCATCCCTGGCCGGCAAGTCGGTGATGCTCGTCGGCGCCGGCGAGACCGGTGCGCTGGCGGCCAAGGCGCTCGTTCGCGTCGGGGCCGGCAACGTCGTCGTCGCCAACCGCAGCCTCGATCGCGCCCGAAAGGTGGCCGAGAGCCTGCGAACGCTCCAACCCGAAGACGCCGTCGCCCTCGACCTGGAAGACCCCTCCATCCGCTGCCCGGCGCTGCTGGCGATGCTGGAGATGCTGCCCAAGGACATCGACCGGCGCCCCGCCGCCGGGGAGAAAGAGCGTTTCGCCGCCAGGGCCATCGAACTGCCCGATATCCCCCAGGCCATCGGCGACGTCGATCTGGTGATCTGCGCGACCGGGGCCCCCGATATGGTCCTGACGGGCAAGGAGATCACCAAGGCGCTGCGCCGCGCCGGCCGATCTGTGTTGATCGTCGATATCGCCGTTCCCCGCGACGTCGACCCCAAGCTCGATAAGCTGTCCAACGTCTTCCTGTACAATATCGACGACCTCGACCGCATCGTCTCCAAGAACATCGCCACCCGCGAGCTGGAAGTCCCCCGCGTCGAGGCGATCATCGCCGACGAGTTCGGCACGTTCGCCGCCTGGTGCGATTCGCTCGAGGTGATCCCGACGATCAAGATCCTGCAGGAATACTTCGCCGAGATTCAACAGGCCGAGATCAAACGCTACGGAGGCAAGTTCTCCGACGCCGATCGCGAGCAGCTCGAGCAGTTCACCCGAAGCCTGTGCAACAAGATCCTCCATCAGCCCATCGCATTTCTCCGCAGCCTGTCGGACTCGGCGTCCCTCAGCCAGCGGCAGGCGGCGGCGGACTTCATTCGCAGTGCGTTTCGCCTCAAAGGGCGGAAGGACAAGCCATGAGCGGTATCGTGATCGGCACGCGCGGATCGCCGCTGGCGATGTGGCAGGCCAACCATATTCGCGATGCGATTGTGCGCCGTTGCCCCGATCAGTCGGTGGAGTTGAAGGTCATCAAGACCTCCGGCGACCAGGCCCTGCTGGGCCCCGGCCGAGCCGCGCTGGATAAGGGCATGTTCACCACAGAGATCGAAAATGAGCTGCTCGCCGGGACGATTTCGCTGGCGGTGCACAGCCTCAAGGACCTGCCCACCGACATTCCCGAGGGCCTGTCGGTTACGGCCATCACCGTTCGCGAAGACCCCGCCGACGCCATAATCGCCAAGAGCGCCCTGCCGCTGGCCGATCTGCCGGCCGGCGCGATCGTGCTGACCGGGTCGCTGCGGCGGCGAGGGCAACTGCTGCACTGCCGGCCCGATCTGTCGGTCCAGCCGGTCCGGGGAAACGTTCAGACCCGCCTGCGAAAGCTCGATGAATCCGACGCCGAGGCCATTGTCCTGGCCCGCGCGGGACTGGTCCGGGCGGACCTCGACGATCGGATTACCCAACGCCTCGACCCGGACGAGTTTCTGCCCGCCTGCGGGCAGGGCGCGCTGGCCCTGGAGATTTGTTGCGACAATTCGCCCGTTCAAGAACTTCTCGCGCCGTTGGACGACATGCCCACGCGACTGGCCGTTACGGCCGAGCGGGCGTTCCTGGCCGCCTTGGGCGGCGGATGCCAAGTCCCTGTCGGCGCCTATGCCAGATTCTCGGGCGGGCCCGATGCCCTGACGCTGACGGGCATGGTGTCCAGCCTCGATGGCGTGACGCTGCTTCGGGCGACGGTGGCGGCGCCCGTGGCCACCCCGGCCGCCGCCGAGGCCCTCGGCCAAACGCTGTGTGAGCAACTTCGCGACCAGGGATGCGAGGAGATTCTCGCGTCCATCACCGAATCCTGACGGGAGAACGACCGTTGAATAAGGGCAGCATATATCTCGTGGGGGCCGGCCCGGGCGACCCGGGACTGATCACCGTCCGCGGAATGGATCTGGTCAGCCGCGCGGATGTCGTGGTCTACGACTACCTCGTTTCCCCGCGGCTCGTCCGCTGCGCGAGGGATGACGCCGAGTTGATCTACGTCGGCAAGAAGGCGGGCAAGCACACCCTCAGCCAGGACGGCATCAACAAGCTGCTGGTCGACAAGGCCCGCACCGGTGCGATGGTCGTTCGCCTCAAGGGCGGCGACCCGTTCGTCTTCGGCCGAGGCGGTGAGGAAGCGCTGGAGGCCGTCGAGGCCGGCATCGCTTTCGAAGTCGTCCCCGGCATCACCGCCGGTGTGGCCGCGGCCGCTTACGCCGGGATCCCCGTCACCCACCGCACCATCGCCAGCAATCTCGGCCTGGTCACCGGGCACGAAACGCCGGACAAGACCGATTCCGACCTGGATTTCGAGGCCCTGGCCAAGTGGCGGGGCACGTTGGTGTTCTACATGGGCGTGTCCAACGTCGAGCCCATCTGCCAAAGCCTCACCGCCCACGGGCTCGACGGCCAGACGCCCGCCGCCCTCGTTCGATGGGGCACGACCTCACGCCAGCGAACGGTGGTGGGCACCGTGGACACGTTGCCCGCCGTCGCCCGCGACAGCGGGATCGAACCCCCAGCCGTCATCATCGTCGGCGGGGTCGTCGCCCTTCGCGAGAAGCTCAACTGGTTCGAGCGTCGCCCGCTCTTCGGCCGGCGGATCGTCGTCACCCGCGCGCGCACGCAGGCATCCACGCTGACCGGCCGCCTGGAAGACTTCGGGGCCGATGTCTTCGAGATGCCGGCCATCCAGATCGTCCCGCCCGACGACGACCAACCCTTGCGCGACGCGATCGACAACCTGGCCAGCTTCGATTGGATCGTCTTCACCAGCGCCAACGGCGTGGAGGGCTTCTTCGACGCGCTCGACCAGGCCGACCTGGACTCCCGCGCCCTCGGCGCCACGAGGATCTGCACGGTCGGCCCGGTGACGGCCGAACGGCTGGCCGGGCGGGGCCTCAGGCCCGACGCCCAGCCGGCCAAGTTCGTCAGCACCGAGATCGCCGCGACGCTGGCCGCTGCCGGCGACCTGGCGGGCCAGAACATCCTCTGCCCGCGCTCGGACCTGGCCCCCCGCGACCTTATCGACGCGCTGACCGCCCAGGGCGCAACCGTCCAGGATGTCACCGCCTACTGCACCCGCCCCGATTGCGCCGGGGCCGAGCAGGTCCTTGAGTTGCTCGCCGACGACGAGGTGCATTGGGTGACGTTCACCAGTTCCTCGACGGTCAAGAACTTCTTCGACGCCGTCGACCCGGCCAAGGTCCGCGCCGCATCGGTTCGCCTGGCCAGCATCGGCCCGGTGACCACACAGACCCTCACCGATGCGGGCTTCACCCCGGACGCCCAGGCGAAAACGCATACCATCGACGGGCTCGTGGATGCTATAGTGGACTGCGAAGGGGCCGAAGGATCGGCGTCTTGACCGCAAAGACGACGAGCTGAGAAAGGTTCCTTGATGGCTCACGACCACGCGGGTCGCTCCGGCGGCCAACCGCACGCGCCGAGACTGATCGCCTGGGAGGTCACGCGCTCGTGCATGCTCGCCTGCAAGCATTGTCGCGCCGCCGCCAAGCCCACCCCCTATGAAGGCGAGCTGTCCACCGAGGAGTGCTTCCGGCTGCTCGACAACATCGCCGCCTTCTCCAAGCCCATCATCATCCTCACCGGCGGCGAGCCCATGCTCCGCCCGGACATCTACGACATCGCCGCCTACGGCACGAAGCTCGGCCTGCGGATGGTAATGGCCCCCTGCGGGGCGCTGATTGACGATGAATCGGCGGCCAAAATTCTCGCATCCGGCATCGAGCAGATTTCGATCTCCCTGGACGGCGCGACCGCCGCCAGCCACGACGCCTTCCGCGGCGTCGAAGGCGCGTTCGACTCAGCCCTGCGAGGCATTGAAGCAGCCAAGCGACAGGGCCTGGGTTTCCAGATCAACACCACCATCACCCAGGTCAATCTCGACGAACTTCCCGCCATCCTCGACCTGGCCAAGCGCCTGGGCGCCAACGTCTTCAACCCGTTCCTGCTCGTGCCGACCGGCCGAGGCAGGGAACTGATCGACCAGGAAATCTCGCCCGCCCAGTACGAGCAGACGCTACGGTGGCTGGCCGAGGTGCAGCAGGACAACGACATCCCCATCCGCGTGACCTGCGCGCCGCACTACCAGCGGATCGTCCGCCAGATGGGCCTGCACAAAAGCGGCGGGCACGCCGCCAAGGGCTGCATGGGGGGCCAGCAGTTCGCCTTCATCTCGCACTTGGGCAAGGTGCAGATTTGCGGCTTCCTCGAGGCCGAGGCCGGCGACCTGCGAGAGGCGGACCTGGACTTCCAGAAGATATGGGAGACCTCCGAGCTGTTCCTGCAGATGCGTGACCTGGACGGCTACCACGGACGCTGCGGCGGCTGCGAGTTCGCGCGGGTCTGCGGCGGCTGCCGCGCCCGGGCGTTCGCCCTGACGGGTGACTATCTCGGCGAGGAACCGTTCTGCACTCACCAGCCCAAGCGCCGCGACACGGTCGAGCGGGACGACCTGGACGACCGGCTGCTCTCGCTGATCCAGACCGATTTCCCCGTGACCGTCCGGCCGTTCGATACGCTTGCCGAAACCTTCGACACCGACGCCGCGCAGATCATCCAACGCATCAACCGCCTGCAGCGGGCGGGCGTCATCCGCCGGCTTGGAGCGGTGTTCGATTCGAAATCGCTCGGCTATGTCTCCACGCTCGTCGCCGCCAGCGTCCCGGCGGAGAGGCTCGACGAGGTCGCCGCGACCGTTAGCGAACTGTCGGGCGTCACGCACAATTACCGTCGCGAGCATGCCTACAATCTGTGGTTCACGCTGACGGCCGAGTCCGCCCAGAGGCAGCAGGACATCCTCGCCGACCTCGCCAGTCGCACCAGGGCGGCGTTCTTTCCGATGCCGGCCCTGGCCGTCTACAAGATCCGCGTGGACTTCCGCCTCGGCGATGCCGGCCCCGCCGCCAAGGCTCCCTCGCCCGCTCGCCAGTCGGGCGACGTCGTCAGCCTGGACGACCAGCAGAAACAGCTCGTCCGCCGACTCCAGGAGAGCATCTCGCTGGCGGACCAGCCGTTCGACAAACTGGCCGACGAGATCGGCTGGCCCACCCATCGCGTCATCGAGCAGATCGACGACTGGCGCCAGGCCGGCGTGATCCGCCGATTCGGAGCGGTCGTCGACCATCATCGCCTGGGCTTCGCCGCCAACGGGATGGCCGTCTTCCGCGTGGGCGATGACGAGATCGATGACGTCGGCCGGCGCCTGGCCGAGCGGGCGGAAATCTCGCACTGCTACCATCGCCCGCCGTTGGAAGGCTTCGACTATAACCTGTTCGCCATGGTCCACGCTCAGACACCCGAGCAGGTCGAGGCGATCGTCGCCGATATCGCCAGCCGGATCGGCCCCTACGAGCACACGGTCCTGTTCTCCACGACCGAGTACAAGAAGGTCTCGATGAAGTACTTCGTTTAGCCCCGCCCCCCAAGAAGGCGCCGCCGGCCCGGCGATTCTTGTCATGAATCGGCTGCAGGAGTAAGCTGCCACCCTATGCCCGCCCCGCAGAACAATACGTCACCGCTGAGTGTCGCCTATTCGCCGTGCCCGAACGACACCTTCATGTTTCATGATGTGGCCACCGGAAAACTGCGCCTGCCGGGCCGGGACATTCAGGTCCATCTCCACGATGTCGAAACCCTCAATCGCATGGCGATGGAGGCGACCTTCGACGTAACCAAGCTGTCGCTACACGCCTGGCTTCTGGTCGAGGACGCCTACCGGATGCTGGGCGTCGGCGCCGCGATGGGCAAGGGCTGCGGGCCGGTCATCGTCGCCGGCAAGGCCATCGCCCCGGCCGATCTGGCCGGCTGCCGCATTGCGATCCCCGGCGAGCTGACCACCGCTCATCTGCTGCTTCAGTTGTTCCAGCCGACCGTCGGCGAGAAGATCTTCGTCCGTTACGATCGCGTGATGGACCTGGTTGCCTCCGGCCAGGCCGATGCCGGCGTGATCATCCATGAAGGACGGTTTACCTACGCCAAAGCGGGTCTGAAGTTGGTGGCCGACCTTGGCCAGTGGTGGCAGGAGCAAACCGACCTGCCGATTCCGCTGGGGTGCTTTGCCGCCCGGCGCGATCTGGGGGCCGAGACCATCAGCCAGTTCGAGGCGCTGCTGCGGACCTCCATCGAAAACGCGCTCGCCGATCCCGGCCCGGCCCGCGAGTACGCCAAGACCTACGCTCAGGAAATGGACGAGGCTGTGCTGACCCAACATGTCGAGATGTTCGTTAACGATTACAGCCTCGCCCTCGGCGACGAGGGCGGCGCTGCCGTTGAGAAACTCCGCTCACTCGCCATGCAGGCCGGGGTGCTGTCGTGATCGCACTGGTCCTGGCGACGCAACGGGAGGCCCAGCCGCTCATCGACGCGCTGGGCGCCAGCCGCGTCGCCGACGCCCCGGTCGAACTTTTCCGTTTCGCCGCCGCCGGCCCGCGCCCGGTAGGGCTGATCGTCGTCAGCGGAATGGGCAAGGCCCGCGCCGCTGAGGCGACCGAATATGTCATCGACCATTGCGCCGTCACCGACGTGCTGAGCGTGGGCATCTGTGGGGCGCTATCCGAGCGGCGCCGGCCGGGCGAACTGGTACGAGTCGCCGCCGTGGTCGACGGAGATGGGATATTGGCCGATGAGCCGACCGAAGCCCACCCGTGCACCGGCCCCGAGTGGGCCGACCTGCCCACTGCGGTACTGGCCAGCGTGGCCGAGCCCGTCTTTGAAGATCAGCGCCGGGCCAAGCTCGCGGGGCGGGCCGATGTGGTGGACATGGAAGGATCGGCCGTCGCGGAAGTCTGTCGGCGACGGGGCGTTCGCATCGGCATGCTCAAGGGCGTCAGCGACCTGGCCGACGGCAACGGCAAGGCCGACATCCAGACGAACATCGACTCCGTCTCGGCCGCTTTGGCCGCCGCTATCGCGGCGGGCCTGAGGCAGCCGGGGCCACAATCGACCGCTCTGTCTCGCATCGCCCGCTTCACCAAGATCGAACACATTGTCTTCTCCCTGCCGCTCCTGTTTGCGGGGGCCTATCTGGGCGGGCGGGGCTGGCCGTCGCTGACGGTGCTGGGCCTGATCGCCGTCGCAGCGGTGGGGGCCCGGACGCTCGGGATGGCCATGAACCGGATTTTCGACCGCCGCCTGGACGCCCTCAACCCCCGCACAGCCAATCGCGAACTGCCGAGCGGCCAGATGTCGCCGGCGGCGGCCGTCGCGGTGGCGGCCGGCGGGCTGGCGCTGTACCTGGCGGCGTGCGCGGCCCTGGGGCCGGTGTGTCTGAAGCTCTCGCCCATCCCGGCCGTGCCGCTGATTGTCTACTCGCTGCTGAAGCGGTTCACGAGCCTGTGTCATTTCGGCATCGGCCTGTGTTTGGCGCTGGCCCCGCTGGGGGCGTTCGTGGCGGCTTCGGGCAGTGTGGCCATCAGCGGCGAGGCGGGCCTGCTGGCACTCTTTGCGTTCTGTTGGATCAGCGGGTTTGATATCATCTATGCGTTGCTGGATGTCGACTCCGACCGCAAGACGGGCGTGCACAGTCTGCCTGTTGCCCTGGGCCCCAAGGCCGCCCAAGCCGTCGCCGCCGTTGTCCACGCAGTGGCGATCGCGTCGCTGGTGTGGCTGTGGCAGTTGGTCGGTGGCGGCTGGCTGTCCGGAGCGGCCGTGGCGGTGGCTGTGGGCGGCTTCGTGATGGGCTACTGGCCCAGCATCCCGATCCGCGTTCGATTTTTTCCGGTCTCCGTCGTTGCCGGCATGGCCGGGGCGGCGGCGCCTTTGCTGGGAGAGGTCCGATGAACCTTGTACTCGCCGTCACCGGCGCGAGCGGCGCGCACGCCGCGGCGCTGCTGATCGAAAAATCCCCCTGGCCGGTCACGCTGATCGCCAGCCGATGGGGCAAGGACGTCTGCGCGCGCGAGGGCGAGCCCTTCGAAACTCTCGCCGAGCGGGCCGACCAGGTCGTCGACGATGGGGACCTGTTTGCGCCGATCTCCTCCGGCTCGGTACCGACGGCGGGGATGGTCATCCTGCCGTGCTCGGCCAACACGTTGGCGAAACTCGCCGCCGGCCTGGGCGAATCGCTCATCACCCGCGCCGCCCACTGCCATCTCAAGGAACGCCGCAAGCTCATCGTGTGCGTGCGCGAATCGCCGTGGACGTTGATCGACCTGGATAACGCTCGCCAGGTCGCCGCCGCCGGGGGCGTGATCATGCCGCTCTCGCCGCCGTATTTCATGGCCGCCGACCGCTCGCCGGCCGAGGTGACCATGACCGATCTGCTGGGGGCGTTCGTTGACCGTGTGCTGGCCGTGCTGGGACACCCCGCCGAGGCTACCTGGGAGACGCTCCGGTGAGCTTCACCGACCTGCGGAGTTTCCTGGACCATCTCGAAGCCGCCGGCGAGTTGGTGCGCATCGCCGAGGAGGTGGACCCGAACCAGGACGTGACGATCATCCAGCACCGCGTGCTGGCTGCGGGCGGCCCGGCGCTGCTATTTGAGCGGGTCAAAGGATCGCCGTATCGGCTGGTGACGAACCTCTTCGGCACGCGCCGCCGCGTGGAGATGGCGTTCGGCCAACCGCCGGGCGAGATCGGCGAGCTGATCGCCGCCACCGCCGAGCGGGTCATGCCGCCTTCGCCCCGCGCGCTATGGTCGGCGCGAAAACCCATTCGCCGGCTGCTGCGGGCCCGGATGAAACGCGTGCGCCGCGGGCCGGTCATGGACGAGTGTGTCTCGCCGCCGCAGTTGGACCGCCTGCCGTGCCTGACGTGCTGGCCGCTGGACGGTGGGCCGTTCTTTACGCTGCCGCTGGTGCACACGGTCGACCCGGTGAGCGGGGCGGGCAACATGGGCATCTATCGCCTGCAACGGTTCGATGCGGCGTCGACCGGCATGCACTGGCAGATCGAAAAGGGCGGCGGGTTCCACTTCGCCAAGGCGTGCGAACTGGGCCGGCCGTTGCCGGTCAGTGTGTTTCTCGGCGGGCCGCCCGCGCTGACGCTGGCCGCCATCGTCCCGCTGCCGGAAGGGATCGACGAACGCCTCCTGGCGGCGCTGATGATGGGTCGGCCTCTGGATGTGATCGATCGTCCCACGACCGGGCACCGAATCCCGGCGGCGGCGGAGTTCGTCCTGGAAGGGACCGTCACCGCAGGCGACGTGCGGCAGGAAGGACCTTTCGGCGACCACCTCGGCCATTACTCCCACAGCGCCGAGTTCCCGGTCTTTCGCGTGGACCGAATGCTGGCCCGCAAAGATGCGATCTTCCCGGCCACCGTCGTCGGCAAGCCGCCGCAGGAAGACTATTACATCGGCGAGGCGATTCAGGAGATGACACTGCCGCTGCTGAAGCTCACCCGCCCGGCCATCAGCGATCTGTGGGCGTATCCCGAGACGGGTTTTCATCCGCTGGCCGTCGTGGCCGCCGGCCAGCGATACGCCCACGAAGCGTTCAAGCACGCGATGGGTGTGCTGGGCGAGGGGCAGTTGTCGCTGACGAAGGTGCTGATCGTCGTGGACCCCGACGTCAACGTGCGCGACTTCGCCGCCGTCAGTGGGGCGATGTGGCGATACCTCGATTCGGCTGAGGGGCTGCACCTGCTGGCGCCGACGGCCCAGGACACGCTGGACTTCACCGGCCCGGCGATGAACACCGGCAGCCGACTGATCCTGCTGGCCGGTAAGGGGCATGGCCCGCCGCTGCGGCCGCCGCTGCGGGGCCGTCCGCCCGCCGACCCGCCGCGGGGGCCGGAGGTCCATGGCGACATCCTCCAGCTGGCGCGGCTGGGCGAGGCGGTGCTGGTGGCGCAGGTCCGCGAACACGGCGACCGGCAGGCCGTCCGCGAGGCGCTGGCGGCCCATCCGGTGACGGGGGCGTATCTGTTTCACGTGCTGGTCTCGCCGGACGTGCCGATGGACGACCCACAGATGATGCTGTGGGGGTGGTTCACGCGGTTCGATCCGCTGACGGACCTTCACCCGGCCCGGCGGGAGGTCGCGGGCAACCGGATCATCCTGCACTTTCCCATCGCCATCGACGCGACGTGGAAGGAGGGCTATCGCAAGCCGGTGGCCTTCGACGAGGACCGCGCCCGGCGCGTCGAGAGCAACTGGGGCCGATACGGTATCGATCTGTCGGGGACGCGGACATGACCGGGCCCGCCCAGCGCGATTCGCTTCTGTCGGCCAACGACAACCGCCGCATGTTCGACCGCATCGCCCGGCGGTACGACCTGATGAACCATCTGCTGTCTCTGGGGCTGGATCGGCGATGGCGGAAGAAGGCGGTGGCGATGCTGGCCCCGCGCGAGGGCGGGCGCTATCTGGACATCGGCTGCGGCACAGGCGATGTGGCCATGGAAGTGCTTCGCCAGGGGCCCGGCTCACATGTCATCGGCATCGACCCGGCGGCCGAGATGTTGGCCATCGCCGAGCGTAAAGCCGAGCGGGCCGAGGCAGGTGAGGGCGTGACATTCCAGGCCGGCGACGCGACGGAGTTGGCGCTGGCCGATGGGACCTTCGACGGCGTGATCAGTGCGTTTTGCGTGCGGAACATCACCCACCGGGCCCGCGCCTTCGAGCAGATGCGGCGCGTGCTCGTCCCTGGCGGGATGGCGGTGATTCTCGAACTGACCGTTCCAGGCAGCCGGTTTGTGCGGTTCGGACACGGGCTGTTCCTACGATGCTTTGTCCCGCTGGCCGGGCGACTGATCGCCGGCGGCGGGACGGCCTACCGGTACCTGGCCGATTCCATCTCCGATTTCACCGAGCCCGCCGAGATCGGCCGCATGATGGACGACGCCGGGTTCATCGAGACGCGACAAATAGCCCTCCAGGGCGGCGTTGTGACGATTTTCGTTGGCCGATCCCCGTGAGAAAAGGACAGGCGCCAACGGCCTGTTGGGCCTTCGAGCCGGCGCCCTTTTTCTAGCCAGTTGTGCTAAAATGCGTCGCTGGCCTGGGCGGGGCGGACGGGCCTGTTGAAAGAACGATCTGATGACCTCCGGAAAGACCAACGAATACGTTTTCGCCGCTGTGCCGTATGCCAATGCGGCCCCGCTGGCGCATTTTCTTCCGCAGCGCCACCCGAACGTCCGCGTCGTCTACGCGGCCCCGGCGAAGCTGGCCGAGCAGGTGCTCGACGGGCGGGCGGATGCCGGGCTGGTCCCGGTGGTCGATTGTTTCGCCAATGAGGAGCTGACGATCATCGACGGCATAGGCATCTGCGCCGACGGCGACGTCGAAAGCGTGCTGCTGAAGTGTCAGCGCCCTCTGGACACCGTGCGAACGGTCGGCCTGGACGCCGAATCGCGGACCTCCAACGCACTGGCCCGGGTGCTGCTGGCCGACCACTTCGGTCTGTCGGTCGAGATGAAGCATTTTGGTCCAAGTGAGTTGCCGGACGCCGCAGTTGTCATCGGTGATCGGGCGCTGCAGGGGCCGCCGGGGCCGGGGGGCGATTACGACCTGGCCGGTGAGTGGACACTCATGACGTCGCTGCCGTTCGTGTTTGCGGTGTGGGCCCACCGGGCCGACCACCCCGACCCGCAGGCCCTGAGGGAAATCGCCCGGGACGCCCGCGATGCCGGCGCGCGTGCCATCGATGAGTTGGCCGCCATCCATGCCGAGCGGCTGGGGCTGTCGGTGCAGCGGTGCTGCGACTATCTGACCTCGGCGATTCATTATGACCTCGGCCCGCGCGAACGGGCCGGCATGCAGCGGTTCCGGGAGCTGTTGGCCGGGCGGCGAACGGCTGCATCGGCCGTTGGCGGCCAGGGAGGCCGGGTCGAATGAGTCGCGCTGAGACGGCATCCCGCCGGCCCGGGCAGCCGGTCACTCGCCTTGGCCGGGACGAGGCGGTCTCACTGCTGCGCGAAGGGGGAACGGCTGAGTTGATGGCGCGGGCCGACGAGGCCCGCCGCCGACGCCACGGCCGGCGGACCTATTTCGTCCACAGCCTGAACCTCAACCCGACCAACGTCTGCGAGAACCGCTGCGACCTGTGCGCGTTCTGGCGCGAGCCCGACGCCGCCGACGCCTACGTGATGGATCTGGCCGAGGCCCGCGACCGCATCGCGGCCGCCGACGGCTGGGGATTGACCGATCTGCACATCGTGGGGGGGCTGACCGAGCAGTTGGACTTGGCGTACTATGAAGCGTTGATCGCCGCGGCCCGCGAGCGTCTGCCGGACGTGCTGGTCCAGGGCATCACGGCGGTGGAGGTCGCGTATCTCGCCGAGCGCGAGGGGCTGACCGTCGGCGAGGTGTTGGGGCGACTCAAGCAGGCGGGGCTGGGGGCGATCCCCGGCGGCGGGGCGGAGATATTCGCCGGCGACGTTCGCGAGCGGATTTGCGCCAAGAAGATCTCGGCCGATCGGTGGCTGGCCATCCACGAGCAGGCCCACGCTATAGGTCTGCCCACCAACGCCACGATGCTGTTCGGCCATCTGGAGACGCCCGAGGATATCGTCGATCACATGGGGCGGCTCCGCGAGCTGCAGGATCGCACGGGAGGGTTTCGGGCCTTTATCCCGCTGCCGTTCCACCCGGCGGGGGCGAAGCTGCCCGTCGATCGCGGCCCGGGCGGGCACACGATCGCGCGGGTCGTTGCGCTGGCGAGGATCTTCCTGGACAACATTCCTCACGTTCGCGTGCTGGCCAATTACATGGACCGCAAGCTGCTGCAGGCGGTGCTGTTGGCCGGGGCGGATGACGTGGGCGGCACGAGCCTGGACGAGCGCATCGCCCGGGCGGCCGGGGCGCCCGATGATCACCGTTTCACGTCGGCCGAGGACCTGACCAAGTTTCTGGAGGCCATCGATCTCGAGCCGGTCCTGGTCAACAGCATCTACCAGCCGCAAGCGGCCGCCGACGAGCCGGGGACCGCGCCGTTGCTGTCCAGCCGGGCTTCGCAGGCCTTGGCCCGGGCGGCTGGGGGCGAGCGTCTCTCGGCCCAGGATGCTGTCTGTCTGCATGACGACGTTCCGTTTCAGCAGCTCGGGGCCGTCGCGCATCAGCGGCGCCTGGCCGTTGTCGATAGCGGCAGGGCGACGTTTGTCCTCGATCGCAACATCTCGATCACGAACGTCTGCGAGGCGGGCTGCAAGTTCTGCGCGTTCCACGTTGCGCCCGGCTCGGCCGATGCGTTCGTGCTGACGATCCCGCAGATCGTCGAGAAAGTGGTCGAGGCCGTTGAGATCGGCGGCACGCAGATCATGTTGCAGGGCGGGCTGAACCCCGAGCTGGACTTGGCCTTCTACCAACGAATGTTTTCGAGCATCAAGCAGGCCGTTGACGACGTCTGCGTGCATTCGCTGTCGCCGGCGGAGGTGGCCTACCTGGCGCGGCGGTCGGAGCTTTCTGTTCAGGCGGTTCTCGAGCGGCTGCGAGCGGCGGGGCTGGACTCCCTGCCGGGCGGGGGGGCGGAGATCCTCGTCGAGGATGTTCGTCGCCGGGTGAGTCCGCGAAAGATCAGCGCGAGCGGATGGTTTGACGTCATGTCGGCCGCTCACGAGCTTGGCATGAAGACCACGGCGACCATGGTCTACGGCCTCGGCGAGACGACAGCCCAGCGGGTCGAGCACCTGATGGCCATTCGCGACCTGCAGGATCGCACGGGCGGCTTTACGGCGTTCATTCCGTGGAGCTTCCAGCCGAACCGAACGAAGCTGTCGCTGACGGCGGCCAGCGGGTTGGACTACCTCCGCATCGTGGCCTTGGCGAGGCTGGTGCTGGACAACATTCCGCATATCCAGGCGGGGTGGGTGACGGAAGGGCCGGACCTGGCCCAACTGGCGCTGTCGTTCGGGGCGGACGATTTCGGCGGCGTGCTGATGGAAGAGCGCGTCGTGCGAGCCACCGGCGTCGCCTACGCGGTCACCAAAGACCAAGTCATCTCCCTCATCCGCGAAACCGGCCTAAAGGCGGCCCAGCGGACAACACAATACGAGATCATCCACACCCACAGTTGACCCGGGGGGGGCCTTATCAGAGAGGGCTCGTGTGCGCCATGGCCCAAAGCGCGTCGCCCTCGGTCAGAAGAGGAAGACCGTGCTTATTGCAGTAGTCGGTCTTGAATTCTCTGAAGGCTAGTTCGATATCCCAGGCGGGTCGTCGGACGAGAGGATCGCGACGCCGTGGGTCGTCGGGGAACTTCAGGAAGTTGACGACGATCACATCCATGCTACAGGTCCGGTCAATCGTTTGCTGATAGTAGGTACATCGCTGATCGGCGGCGATGGCAGCGTTCTTGTGGAGGGTGTGGACATCCGGCGAGACCCAGGCATTGCCCGTGGCCAGGCAGAATTCCCGTAGAATCTCGATCTCGCTGATCGCGTCAGTGCTGGAGTCGCCGTTCGACGACAGTCGATGCAGGCGGAATTCCACGCACAGGGCTGTCTTGGCGATTTCATGAATTCGTTCCCAATTGTGGATCGCTCCCAACAGTCGGCACACCGGTTCGAAGCGATGCCTGTTCTGATCGGCCATCGTCACGACAACGCGTGTCACGCCGCCTTGCTTGTCAACGGTAACACTATCGGTGGTCTGTCGGTCGATGAGCGCCCCGTCCAAGCCCCACCCATGGACCATCGATACGCCGGCGACCGCGAGATCGCGACCATGATAGCGAGGACGAAGCCAATCCTGGATCTCATCGCATACGGCCAACAACGCTGACAGCGGCTGCCTGGTTGTGAAGATCGGTTCTCTGTGCATGTTATGGACCAATATGGCGTCGAGGGCCTGCCGGTAAAGCTCGCAGGACTCAGAGTGTTCGTGGGTGACGTCATCTTCTTTCGGGGCCAATCCCCAATCGATCTGCAGAAGTGCATTGCGAAGATGAACGTAACTGAACAGGCCGTGATCGCAACGTGTTCCCAGATCGCTCTGGAGATGACACTCGGCGATGGCGTCTCGGTTGAGCGTCGTGAGTTGGTCATGCCATTGGGCCCGCAGCGATTCGATGATGCCCGTGACGTTGCGGGAATCGAAGCCTTGGCCAAGGTCAAACATCATCGGAAACAGATCCATGATATAGCCCAGATCGTGATAGAGCGCCGCTATGAGCCATTGGCGCATCAGGCTTTGATCACGGGACTGGCGCCAGATACGAGCCCCATTCGCCATGAGCGCGTGGCCGAGGAGAAACGTATTGAGGGAATGACGGAGATGGTCTCGATAGCCGTCCTTGCCGAAATAGAGCAGCATTTCCCGCCGCATGGCCGTCTCGAAATGCTCGTAAACGCGCAGCTGACGGTCCACACCAAGGACCTCGTAGCCGTACTCTGCGACGAGCCACACGTCCAGAAGCAACGACTCGGCAGAATCACCCATTGGCACGGGGTCGCCCGAAAACAACTCCTGATGCTTCGGCCGAAGCAACTCTCGAAGCGTCACGTTGTCCAATGCCCGCCACAGTCGCAGACGATAGCTGCGAGAGTCCAGCAGACACGAATCTGCCAACTTGGCGGCGAGCAACTGGGTGATCAGGAGCATCTGTCCAGGGACGACGGTTGCGGGGGAGAGATCGGGCTCAATCGCTGCCACATATGCCATCAGTGAGTTGAGAGAGTCCTTTGTGAGTTCCCAATCATTCCTTCCGGGCGCCGATCGCGTCGGGATGATTCTTTCGTACTGCGCTTCAGCAAGCATTCTGACGGCTTCGTATGCACGTCCCGTTATGGGCTCCTCTCCCAATAAGAGCAGCAGGCATGCCACTGCCTTGGACGGGGATGTTTGGCGATCAGGCGCGGCCCTACCGACACAGTACCTTTCCAGGTAGCGGTGCATCTCCCTTCGGTGCAGACACAGCCTTTGCAGTGTCCACCCCTTGATCTCAACGGCAACAATCCCCGCGATTTCTGATCTCAAGGCATCGATATCTGCGCCCGCCTCATCGATGACCTGCATTACCTTCTCCGCAAGAATGTACGTCAAATCCTTCTGCAGGCCTGCCCGAGTCTTACCATCTGCGTCGGCCCCACGCACATCCGTTGCCCACTGCTTCAGCCGGGCCTCATCTTCCGGCCTCAGAGACATGAGTCGAAGCAACTGCCAGATATCCGGTTCGTGTCCGTAGCGGAGCACATCGATGACAATCTGTTCGATCTTGACTCGCCAATGGTTCTGCGGCAGTGTTGGATTACAAGCCATGGCTCTGTTACCTCCTGCGCTTCATGAGCTTGGCCAGCTTATCGAGGGTTTCATCCGGGTCTTCATCCCTCTGGGAAATGCTCGCGTCCAGTTGCTTGGCAAGGTCTTCCAAAGGCCTAATGTCTCGTGATGTCAGAATGAGAATTGGTATTCTGCGATTTGTTGGTGTTTCATCGTTCGGAGGAGGGATCAGATCGTTCGTGTCTCGTATTCTAACAGGTATATTCCGGATCCACTTTCCCAGAACAATGCCTTCTTCGTTCAAAGGTGCGTCAACACAGCTTGTCGGGAGCATTACATCCAGGACCAGGCAGTCGAAGTTGTCCGTGCAAACACGTTGCCACGCTTCATCGATATCGGGCACAAGATGCCATTCCCAGTCAGGATGACCGCGGCGAATGCAATGCACGACGCTGCGAAGGAGGTCGTAGTTGTCTTCCACAAAGAGAATCTGTTTCTTCGGATCGTCATTCATTCATAGTCTCCGCATTCTCGCTGGCCTTCCATGCCTCGAATGTCAGCTCAACGGTTGTTTCGCCTTTGTCGGTTCCAAGGGGGCGGCAGTCAATCTGCATTGTCCCTGCAAGGGCCCCCATGATTTCATTGGCAATGAACATACCCAACCCCGTGCCTTCCTGATGCAACTTGTGACGCTCCAGGGCGTGCCTTCCCCGGACCCCTTTCTGCTTGATCGTCTCCAGTTCATCCTTGTCGATCGGGAGGCCCTGATTGACAAAGGTCAGAATCCAATCGTCTCCTCTTCGGATGAGGGAGACTTTGGTCCTGCACCTGTTGTAGCTGTACTTGTAGGCATTCTCGGCAAGACTTCGTATCACTGTATCGACTGCATTTTGTCTTCCGACTACAAGCGCCTGATCGGAGTACCAATCACACCACCACGTCTTGCCGCTGAGCTCGCCGAAACGGTCATAGTACCGACGGATGTCCTCGAGAATGCCCACGAGGTCACAGTGGTCTTCGCGGGCGCCGGCAGTGATTAGGTGGACTTGGTGACCGTGCTTGAACTTCGCCAATTCATTATTGGCGGCTTGCCTGGACATTCTCACGCCTGCGAGGGCTTCCTCGATCGCAGAGTGCAGGTCTTCATCCCACGCCTGAATGGCCGGCCCCTTATCCGCGTAGATCTGCTTTAGATCGGCTGAGAATCCAATGGCCGGCACAACTGTATTCCTCAGGGTGTGTGTGGTGGACTGAATGCTTGTCTGGATGTCTTCGACGTGTTGAAACCGCAGGAGCTGGTCAACCATCGTCTGGCATGTCGTGCGGATGTGCCTGCGGCACTCTTGTGACAAGCGAAGCTCCTTGCCCTTCGTTCTTGGGTAGGTCGCGCGGACCGGGATCTTGAAGAGCTTGTCGTTATCCCGGTCGGCAAAGCAGAAGACATAGCGGCTGTCATGACGCGTGACGATATGGAGAAATGTCAGAGACTCCTCCCCAAGCCGTTCATGACCGCATGCCGCAAGGCTGGTGTCGAGCTTGCCTATCAGGGCGCGTAGCTCTGTCTCTTTTCGGACCTTTAGCTCGGGCTTCTCATTGACCAAGCTCTTCGGCAAGAGCAAGAAGGGGCCGGTCATGTGTGCCGAGGCGGCAACACGGGCGCTTGCGCCTGTCGAGACGGCCTTGCCGTCGACGGCCCGAAGGGCAAGCCACTTGTCGCCCTTGCGCCCCTGAAGAATTACGCATCGCTTGAAAGCCCAGAAGTCCATCATGCGGCGTTGGATTTCGGGCATCACTTTGGCGGGGGAGAGCCCCTGGTAGAGGCGAATCATCAGCGTGCCGACCAATTCCTCGCGGAAGGTCGCCTCTCTTCGGTCGCGCTGCAAATCGATACGGTTCTGAATGATCCTGGCCAAGTACCCCGCGGCCTGCTGCAAGACCGACCGGGCCTCAGCAAGCTCATCGATGTCGGGTGGGTTCGGCGGGCTCGATGTCTTCGGACCATTGGCCACATGGACAATCGCCTCTTTGTCAAACGGTACTCTCTCCATCTTCCATTTCTGCTGGTGTTGCTGGGCGAGCGAGATCAGGCCATCCGGGGTCGGATCACTTGTTCCCGGCAATCTTCCGGTCATGAGCACGCCGAGGAGATGGTTTTGGGCAGTGATCGGATAGACGATCTCCGTCTTCCCTGCCCAACATGTTGATCGATAGGGCCTATCCTCACCTTCACGGAATCTCCTGGCCAACTCTCTGATGATTTGCACGTCCGATCGATAGCACAGGTCGTACTTCTCCCAGAGGTCGAGTCGGACCATGCACCTGTAGGGCTCGCCGCCAACGCGACATTGACGCGTGGGGCAAGTCTGCCAGTAGCGGCATTGCTCAAGGAGGTCGCCTCTCTGCAACATCTCGTCGTACTCGACACCGGCGGCCTTACGGCAGACATCACGAGAGTAGTCGCACTCCCAAGAGCTGTAGGCTTGTTCTCCCTCCCCGGGATCGATTGGCATCCAGAAGACGCGATTGTTGGCATGAACGGCCTCGTAGGCCGCCAGCGGCACACGACAGGCGTAGGAGTATCCAAGCACCGCCTTCTGTATAAGTCCAAGATCGATCAGCTTACTGATGAGCAAACGATCCCATCGTCTGACCTGATTCATGTTGAAGGCAACGCACACGTAGGTATGCCGGCCCCCTTCTGTGTTCTTTCGTAGCGTGAAGTGAAGCGGGGTCGCCCAGGACCGATTCTGAAGTGCAAATTGGATTCTCGCTGCCGTATCGATGTTGTAGCACAACACCGCTTGGAAGGGGGCCCAACAATCCGGGTTTTGGCAATCCAGGACGCGAGGTCGGTCGGGTTCATCATCCAGGGCCCGGCGGAGATCCTCTTCCGGGTCATTGGTGGAGATCATGTAGCGGTACAACTCACCCCTGAATTCAGACGGTGCCTTGCACCACGGACAGTAGATGACGAAGTCTTCTTTCATGCCATGGCCCAATCATGCCATGCCCCAGTTCTGATGAAACAGAAGTGGGCAAAGCTTAATTCTACCGAAAGAGCTACGGTTTGTCCAGGAAGTCTTGTTAGTGGGATCGTCGGCCGCACAGCATACTGGGTTGGCTAACGCTGTCGCAGTTCGTTGCCCGTCATCGGGGCCGAAGGTCGAGCTGGCTTGTCCGGCTCGACCAAGCGAAGCAGTTTTCATCTTGCGGCTACTGCGGACGATCTATGCTCGTCGGCGTCTGCGGAGCAGGCCGATGGCGCCGCATGCCATGACGAAAAGCGTCGCCGGTTCGGGTATTGCCCGGCCCAGCGAGTCGAGCACCTGATGGCCATCCGCGACCTGCAGGATCGCACGGGCGGCTTTACGGCGTTCATTCCGTGGAGCTTCCAGCCGAACCGAACGGAGCTGTCGCTGACAGCGGCCAGCGGGTTGGACTACCTCCGCATCGTGGCGGTGGCGAGGCTGGTGCTGGACAACATTCCGCATATCCAGGCGGGGTGGGTGACCGAAGGGCCGGACCTGGCCCAACTGGCGCTGTCGTTCGGGGCGGACGATTTTGGCGGCGTGCTGATGGAAGAGCGCGTCGTGCGAGTCACCGGCGTCGCCTACGCGGTCACCAAAGACCAAGTAATCTCCCTCATCCGCGAAACCGGCCTAAAGGCGGCCCAGCGGACAACACAATACGAGATCGTCCACATCCACAGTTGACCCTGGGGCCTGGTCGAAGGTGCTGCGGCAGTAGGGGAGAACGCGGGCGGGGCGACAAGGCGTCGGCCTTGCCAAAGCGAAGCAGTTTTTAGTCTGCGGTTATTCAGAATGATCTATGCTCGTCCGCCTCGGCGGATCTTCGACCGGCGTCTGCGGAGCAGGCCGATGGCGCCGCATGCCATGACGAGAAGCGTCGTCGGCTCGGGCACGACGGTGAAGTTCTCGATGTCCAGCGAGTCGACGAAATCTTCGATCTCGTCGTCGACCCCGCCGAAGAGCTCGTCCCCCGAGTCTCGCGTCCATGCGGAGATGCTTATGCCGTTGCCGGCTTTGACGTCACCCACGAACGTGTAGCCGATGATAAACTCACCGTCGCCGGTCTCGGGTGCAAAGTCCGGAGCCCAACTAGTGGTCGTCCCAACTTCAAAAGGATCGATAGACTCACTCTCCTTGTACAGTTTGTTATAGATCTCAGCGTCGGCCCACATTTCATCGGCGGACCCGGCGGCCCAGGCCCACTGGAAGTTGTGGTCCTGCTCAATGTTCGCCGGCACGGCGTCCAGTGTGGGTAGGTTCGGGAACAGGCCGTCGGTTATCACCGCCCGGGTGTATTGATATACGCTGTCGGCGCCGGCGTGTGTGATCCTCACCGTGTGGGCGCCGCCGATTTCGCTGTTCAAGGTAGCTAGGGATACCCCATCGCTAGTGTCAAACCAGAATCCTGAAGGCCCAGCGACAAAAGGCGCCGTTCCGCCGCCCGAGAGGACCATCTCGACGGCTGTAGCGCCGGTCACCTGTATCTCTATGCCCGCCCCGTAGGTGTAAGCGACGCCGTTGCCATCCTGATCCCACCTTTCCACCCAGAACTCAACAAAGTTCGCCGACGCAGCCGAGACCAGAGACGCACACACCACTGCCGCGCAGATCGCGCGGCTCAACCAGTTGATCCGGGGCATAGTCATGCCCTCCTCTCTGAATTATCGGCCCGAAGTCTACGGGCCATCACATTTGCTTTAGTTCCTTTTGCCTTCTCGGGTCCACCAACGGCCCGCAAGACAGATAACGACGCATTATCTCTTAGGCCACATAGTGTTCTCCTTTGCTCGTGGCGGGACCACCATATGATTGATGTTGCCCCATCTTGCTTTATGTCATCGTAAGCGTGCCCCGGAAATCTCCAGTAAAAATCCGCCAAGAAGCCGCAGGAATCGACGCCGCCGTGGGCGAAGGCCCATGAACAGAGGCCTTCGTTGACGGGGGTGTCAACGTAACGGAGAGGGTGGGATTCGCTGGCGGCCCTTCGGGCCTTGGCGGCGCCTCACTTGGCTCGGCGTCGCACCGCACGGGGCATCGGCCTTCCGCCTTCGCCGAAGGCTTCCGGCTTCGCTGCCGCTACGCCGGACGAGTCGGCGAACAGGTCGGCCGCTGCGTGGGTTCGGACCGCAGAGGTGGGTATTTGAGAGGTGAGCAGGTGAGCAGGGGACCTGCCTGCGGCAGGCAGGCTGCAGGTGAACGGTGCGGTAGCTTGTCAGCGAGGCCGCATCTGATTCGTTGCGGGAATGCTCTCCTGCTCACCTGTCTCCTGTTCACATGCTCTATGAAAAGAACCGCCCGGAGCGGTTCTTTTCATAACGGAGAGGGTGGGATTCTCCGCCCACCCACTGTTCTCGTTCTTTCGAGCGATCTCTCGAACGCATCCTGATGCGATAACTGGTTTAGAAGACCAACGTTGAAGCAGTTGTTGCAGTTCGAACGGGCAACCCGATCGGTTGGGCCGCTGCGAACTTCCGTGCACCAAGTGTGCACAAAATGTGCACCGCGTCCTGCCCGTTCGGCACTGCTGGCCGGGCCGTCGGTGTCGCTGGATCGACCGGCCGAACGCACCGTAGTTGTGGAACGGCAACTTGTCAAGCATAGGTGTCGCCTCCTTCCAGATCGCTGAGCCCGAGCTGTACGGCGCGTTCCTGGATGGCATCGAGGAGGTCGCGAGCATACTCCCAGTAACGTTCCATTTGTGTCGCGATGTCCTCGAGCGTCCGGACGATGTAGTACTCGTCCAGTGTTCCGCGGAGGGCGTGACCGGCCAGGTACTCCTGAACAATCTTTGAAACGCCGCTGGCCGTCATGTCGGTCAGCACCGAGCTTCGGAGCTTGTAGGAGCTCTCACTGCTCTCCACGCCCGCGGCTCTGCGAAGTTTCTTGAACTCCCGTGCGAGCTCATCCGTCGTGATCCCACCGGCCCTCACGAGGGCCTTCCTGACGATGGGCTTTGTGTCAGCAGGGCCGTCAATGGAGGACGCCGCCTTCGCGAGAGTCCGTTCCACTATGGTGTCCATGTCGCCGCTGTCGGCGATGCGCGTCTTTGGTTTCTTGGATCCGTCGAAGAAGCGGCGTGCACGGAACACCGGGCCATCAGTTCGGCCTGCGACGGCGGCAACGATCAACGGGAGCAGTTCACACGGGAAGGGCACCGAGAAGGAAGTCTTGCTTTTCGTCCAGTCCCGTCCCTTAAAACGTGTCCTCAAACGCAGAACTCGGTCCTCGATGTCCATTTCAGGAATCAGAAGGCCTGCGAGTTCTGCCGGCCGAACCGGCAGTACGAATCTGGGCACCACGTGGCTGAGCTGGAACTTGTCCGCGTGCCTGACCATCGCGATGCGATCTTTCAGGGGGTAGGGGATTGGGCGGATCGGATCGACCTTTGGCTTTGGGCCGATGATTTCGGGCGTGACCGGATTCCTGAACTCGGCCGGCAACAGTCCCTCCTTCTGCCCGAACGTGAAGACCCGGGCCAGCGTCTCCAAGACATCCCGCACTCCTTTGGGGCTCATCGGTTGTTTCGGGGAGTTCGCGTGGCCGTTGCGAGGCACCTTTCGGGTGCAGAGAAATGTCTTCAGGTCCAGGACCATCTCTTCTGTTGCATCGATTGCGAGCTTAGTCTTCTTCGCGACTTCCGGCTGAGCCAAGTACGCTCGGACGTGCTCAAGCCAGTCCTTGTAACGTTTAGCCGTCTCGTTGCCTCTCTTTCGCAGCACGTCGGCAATGTAGCGATCAGACAGATCGTCTATGGTGATTCTCTTGACGGAGGTCTGTTTGCGCTTGTCGCGGAGTTTTCTCACCGGGTCCGACGGTACTAAGTACGTCCTGTCTTCGATCTGTGTGAGAAGCCGGCGTAGGGCTGAGGCCGCCTCCTTTGGGTCCCAGCCCAGGGCCTCTCCGAACTGCCTTCCATTGTGCCGGCCCCGGGCGATGCATTTGCCGTCCCGTTCCCAGATATGGACCTTTACTCCGGTGGCCGTCTCGTGTGTGTGCTTCCCATCGATTTCGGCCCAGACCATTCGTCGGGAAGAACGGCTGCTTTCTTTCTGATTATCCATGATCGTTGATCTCACTGCTTGACCGCGGCCTGCAATAGGCGCGGGCCAGATGCCAGTCAGTCCAACGATAGATGGACCAGTTGAAGATTCCTTCGGGCGTCTCGAGGCCCCACGATAGAAGGGCCGGTGAAGAAACGCCTCACTGTCGAAGAGGATACTTATCGTTTGGTTCCCTTCAAGGGTGTTTTTCATTTCTTTTTCCGGGCCCGCGCGAAGGCAAGGAGGGCGTGCTGCGGAGGCAAGCGTAGCGTCTGGCCATCCCAGGGACCGGGCGTTTCTGACGAGCGACAACGTCAACTGGCTGAGTCTCACAAGGGCCCTCTTCTATGCTTTCCTGATCGACTTGTTATGAGATTCGAGGATGGCCTTAGCCAGGAGCTTCAGTATGGCCGCTTGCGCTCTTGCGATATCCACGCAGTCGGGCTGGAACTCCGACGCTCTTTGTCTTGTGAGGCGTGGCCTTTGAGCGGCCGTTTCTCGATTGTTCGTCCCAGTGGTGTTTGCTTTCATCGTTCTGATCCTTTGAGTTGGCCTGCTTCGCTGCCTGTTGACGGACTATAATTGGGAGTGCGTAGCCAGATGGATGAAGGGCTTGAGAAGGCCTGAACATGCTCCTGGCTTGAGGAAAGGCCTGAAAACAGGGGCCATAACGGACATTCGAAATTTGGTGCATTAAGCCGCAAAAGGGCAACCTTTTGCGGCTTAATGTGCGCAATTCTGAACGCTCAGTTAGGGTGCTTGTGTCCCGCAAAGCCAAGGTGTCAGGGGCTCGGCAAGTTCCATGTGGTCCTGACTGGCCTCGCGCAAACCAGCCCAAGTTCGAACACAGGACCTGGGCGAACTGTCGGGGCAGGCCAGTCGAAAATGAAGACGAATTGCAGGGGGGACGTGTGTGCGCTTGCCGTCTCAGTGCCGGTGTGATAGACTTCGGGTGTCCGAAGCACATCCACGGGACTTGCCAGAGGAATACTACGAGCCGCACGGTCTCGGCAGCGCAGGACAGACATAAGAATACTCAACGATTTCGACTTCCAGTCCACCGAAAACCTAGCGATTTTCACATTACAGACTGGCTGCAGGAGTTGGGTCGCCCGCATGGGCGGCTTTGACCTTGTCAGTCTGTGGGCCTCGCTAGGGCCTTCGGTGGACGAGCGTTCGGGCCGCCCTTTTCTTTGAGGGGTCAGGCAAGTCACAAAGCTTAAGGAGATCAACATGATCGAGTTTGCGTGTGAAAACTGTGGGAAGAAGTTCAAGGTGGCAGAGGAACATGCCGGGAAGCGGACGAAGTGCCCGGCTTGTGAGAACGCGTTGACGATTCCGGCGGCGGGCGAGAGCGTGTTCGTCAATGATCCTTTCGGGCAAGCTCCGGCCCCCAGTTCACCTACGCCGAGCACTCACACCCACCGACAGCCCCCCGGCCGGCCGGCGGCCCGACACCCAGCAACAGGCCAAGTCGTTCCGGTCGCGACCCCGGTGGCCTCCGCCGTCAACATCGCTGGTACGGACGGTTTCAAACTGACCCGAAAGACGGCCGTCTACTTTGGCGTTGGACTCGTCGTCGTCGTTGCCGTTCTTTTCGGAATGAAGTCTTGCTGGTCGGGAGTGTCAGAGGCCATGAACGACCCGAAGATTGGTGCATTGACCTACGCTCAGATGGTGGTCAAGCGTCATCTCAAATCGCCCAGCACAGCAGACTTTGGCGGCTGGCGACAGACGGCAGACAACTGTGTGACTGACTTGGGAAAGAACAAGTACCTCGTCGAAGGCTGGGTCGATTCCGAGAACAGCTTTGGAGCAACCGTTCGGACGAGCTTCTCTGTTAAGGTCGAACATGCCGGAGATGACATGTGGCGGGTAATCGAAGGGCCAACTATGAAGGCACGATAGGGATCATTGCGGGAGTCCTATGATGACGACGGTCACATTCATTTGCGAGGCGTGCGGGAAGCAGTTGTCGGTCGCCGACGATCTTGTCGGCAAAGAGGTGCAGTGCCCTCTGTGCGAGGCCATCGTTCAGGCCCCTCAGACTTCGCCCGCAGTGGCATCATCACAGGCAGTGGCGCAGGGGGTGAGAGAGAGCTACCCCGCCGCACGCTTGGACTATGAGGGCGGGCTGACCTGCTGGGCCATTCTCCTAATCGAGATCGTCATCGCCGCAGGTGGACTTGGCATATGGGCAGGCTCGGCGTGGGTGTTCGGTGGATCGTTGCTCGGGATGTTTGTGTCCCTGTTCGCATTCCGAAAGCTGGCGATGGTGCTCGGTATCGCGCTCGGCGTTCTTGGAGGAGCGCTTGGCGGCGTTCTCGTCTATAACTTGTGGGATTACAGCGTCGGCGCAGGGATTGTCGGGGGCATCCTGATCGGCTTGTTCCTCGTGGGAGCCAACATCGCAGCAACCCAGTTCACACGCCAGACGACCTGACGCATAGCGCCCCCGGTGACATTATGTCGTCCGGGCCGGAATGGGCGTTGAATCACATGTCAGTGAGCAGCGAAGCGGGCAGTGGTCTTCGCTGTCCTTGGGAGGAACGTGTCGGTAGTAGCCGGCCTCGTCGTTGTCCACGCGGCCGAAGCGTTTGACGTCGTAGACGACGATACGATCGAACGGGCGGCTGGTCTTCTGGGCGTCGGTCATCATCTGCTGGAAGGCACGTCGTCCGATAGTGCTCGTGCCACTGATGGCGTCATCGACGTAGAACTTCTTCAGCCGCAGTCCATTCTCCGTCGCGTACTCCTGCAGCGCCTTCTTCTGGTCTCCGATGGACTGTTCTTGCCGATCCGTCGACCGCCGCACATAGCCAACGGCCACCGTCCCAGCCTGCGATTTCGCGCGTTTTGCGATCATCATGGTCTCCTATAGGGTCAATCTCGTGACACCCCATATGAGGCCTATGATTCGAGGCACAGCAAGGCGATTAGGCGGAAATAGTGCAACAAGTTAGTCGTCGGGGCCCACGCAAGTGGCGTAGCATTCAACTCTTGCAGAGGGACCCAGAGATTGCCGTTGGCGAATCGACGGTCGCTGCATGGCTTCAAATGGCTATCGGCCGGGCGCCCGCAATAGTACAATGGCAGCTTCGAAACCGGCTGGGTCCCCGGGCTTTCCTTTCCACTGGTTTGCACACGACATGAGGTAGTCAGGTACGATGAGGTACTCCTGGAAACGATTCTGGTGTCCAAGGGAGGGAACCATCAATCTCTCTGACGGTGGATTCCTGGTAGATCCCGAGAGTGAAAGCGCTAAATGGTATGGATCAGATGTCTTGTCATTTCAGCAGATCAGTGATCTGCCATGCATCGCGCTACTGGGAGAACCGGGAATCGGCAAGTCTACGGCGATGGTCGATGAGAGGAAGGCTACCGAGAGACTTGTTGCGGCTTCATCTGACGAGATTCAGTGGCTCAATCTGAACGAGTACGGCGATGAATCGAGGCTGATTGCCGACCTATTCGAATGTGACCGCTATGTGCGGTGGGTGGCAGGCAACCACGTCTTACACGTCTTCCTCGACAGTCTGGACGAATGCCGCATTCGCATTCCGCAGGTAGCTACGATCCTGGCAAGCCACTTCGAGCGGATTCCCGATAAGCTACCTCGCCTTCGCCTTCGTATTGCATGTCGGACTGCCGATTGGCCCGTAGTTCTGGAAGACAGTCTGCCTCACTTCTGGGCGGAAGGAGCCTTTGGCGCTCTTGAGTTGGCACCTTTGCGTCGTCAGGATGTTCGAGTGGCAGCTGAAGCGGAAGGTGTTGACCCAGATCACTTCTTTGAAGAAATGGACCGCTCTGAGTCTGTGCCGTTGGGAATAAAGCCGGTGACACTGAAGTTCCTGCTTTCGGTGTTCAAGGAGAGAGGCAAGCTCCCAAACACACGGCTCGAACTATACGAAGAAGGATGTAAGCGGCTTTGTAAAGAACTGAATCAATTCCGGCAAGATCTTCGCGACGTGGGAGGCGCTGGCAAGCTTTCAGCCGAACAGCGCCTGACAGTGGCCTCCAGAATTGCCGCTATAAGCATCTTCTGCCGCAAGCCCACGGTGGCTACCAACCCGGAAGCAACTGGCCTAGTGGACGAAGTAGTTGATCTGTCGTTACTGGCCGGCGGCACAGAAGAGGTTGGCAGGAATGAGTTCGTAGTCTCTGAGGGCCATATCCGTGAGGTCTTGGGAACCGGTCTGTTCTCTGCTCGTGGTCCTCAACGGACGGGCTTTTCGCATCAGACCTACGCGGAATATCTAGCTTCACGGTACTTGGTGCTGCATCAGGTGCCGCCTGAGGGGATCCTATCTCTTATTCAGCATCCTGGGCATCCTGATCGCGCTATCATACCGCAGCTCTACGAAGTCAGCGCTTGGCTTGCAGGGCGCGACAAGGTGATCCTGCGGGGCATCGCGCAGACTGATCCTCAGGTACTCCTCCGTGGTGATGCTGGTTCTCTATCTGGGGAAGATCGCAGGATGATTGTGGATGTGTTCTTGGAAGCGCTGGATAGCCGTCGAGTGAGCGATCGGGAATGGAGCCTTGAGTCCCACTACAAGAAACTGGCTCATCCGGACCTTTCCGAGCAGCTTGGGCCGTGGATTCGAGATAAAGACAAGCATGTCGTTGCTAGAGAGGCAGCCATCGATATCGCAAGATGTTGTGGGTTAGATGCACTTCAATCCGACCTTGCTGACGTGGCTTTAGATCAGAATGAGCGCGAACGTCTCCGCGACAGCGCGATTCGAGCACTTGTCAAGACAGGGGGTGCCGAAACACGTGGACGCCTGCGGCCACTAGCTTTTGGCGAGGCGGGAGACGACCCACGCGACCAATTGAAAGGCAATGCTCTGCGCGCACTGTGGCCTGATCTTGTTACAACCGAAGAGGTGTTCCGCAACCTGACGCCGCGGGGTCAACGTAATTTCACTGGTGCGTATGTCGTGTTCGTCGAGTACGAGCTACTTCCTCACATCGACACAGGCGATCTTCCAGCAGCGCTCGAATGGGCGCGATCACAAGCAACTACTAGAGACACGGACTTCCATTTCGCTCGTGTAGCCGATGACATCATGGTCCGGTCCTGGAGACATCTCGATGATTCCTCCGTCCTTCAGGCAATGGCAGCTACCTGTGTTGAACGGATTGCCAACCATCGGGACCTAATCTGGGACCCAGCCAAGAGAGATGAGCATTCGGCCGAGTTTGAAGACCCGTGCAAGCGGCGACAGCTGGTGGAAGCGGTTATAGAGCGACTGACAAATGACGAAAATGTAGTGGTCCTTACGCACTTATGGCCACGCTTAGTTCGTGATTCCGATTTTGATTGGTGTACTCAGAAGTTGCTGTTGTCAGTGTCCGGACCTTGCGAGGTCCGCTGGGCGAAGCTGGTCTGGTCGCTCTCTTGCTGGGGCGACGCCAGTTCAGGCCGGCTAGACACGATATGCAATGCCCGGGAAAAATCGGCTGCACTGACGAGCGAGTCCGAACTGTTCTTCACGCCTGTGCAGCTTGATTCTGATCGAGCCCACAGGCTCAAGGAAATGACTGGCCAGGAAGCAGAGCAGGAAGAGAAGCCCGAGGTGCTTGAGTGGTTGCCGAAGGATCGGATACAGCATTTCTTAACGGTTTTCGAGGCAGGTGAGACCATGGCCATGGCGGATGTCCTTCGCCAGATGACGTTGGAGGACACAAGTACTCACTATGACAATCTGTTTGAACTTGACATTACGACACTGCCAGGCTGGCGGAAAGCGGACGAGGAGACACAGGCCCGAATTCTGAAAGCTGCGGAGAGCTACCTAGCCTCATGCGCTGAGTTCGATGTAGACCGTCTCTGTGATCGGTCGGCTAGCCAGATCGATGCGGCTTCCTACAAAGCTTTCCTATTGCTGAAGAAACTGCGCCCGGAAGGGCTGGATTCATTTCCAGACGAGGTATGGGCTCACTGGACGCCCGTGTTCTTCGGGCCATTCGGCGTGGGGGAGATGGAAGACGAAAGGAAGGCTTTCGTTACCCAGGCCTATGAGCGTGTGCCAGATGTCGTGATCACCGTGATAGAGCGAATTGTCCATCGCCAGATCACTAACGGTGACTGCCGTTCCATTCCGGAGGAAATGGAACATCTGTGGGACAACCGTGTGGCGGACACAGCGTTTGGTCTTCTCCCGAGCGCAGAGCCGAGCCCTTCTTGCTGGTCCCTGCTATTGGCGGCGCTTATCGGGCACGCAGATCCCCGTGGTATGGCAGAAGCCAGTGGTAGGCTGTCTCTGCCGCTGCCGGATGGGAACTCGAATCGCCAACTGGCGCTGCGAGCGGCTGTTGTGCTCATCAATTGCACGGATGACTGCTCTTGGTCGGAAATCTGGCCGATCATCCAAGCCGAACGTGAGTTCGGGCGCCAAGTCATCATGGAAGCGGCGCACAATACGCACCATCACGCTGCAGAGATTGCCTGCAAGCTCAACGAAGAACAGCAGGCCCACCTCTTCATTTGGCTTACCTGCGAATTCCCGTACGAACAAGACCCTGAGCATGACGGTGTCTTTTCACCCACGAGAGAAGATGCTGCACGCGAACTGCGGGACGCGGTTGTTGGGCTTTTGGAACACAAGGGAACACCCGCGTCTTGCCAAGCTCTGGAGCGAATCGCAGGCGAGCTACCTGAGCTTGACTGGCTCCGAACGGTCCTCATTGAGGCTAGAAAGAACACCTTGCGGAAGACGTGGAGACCACTTTCCGCGGAGGAGTTTCTTGAAGTCGTGGCTCAACCGAACAAGGGACTCGTGAGGACTGAGAAGGAGCTTCAGGAAGTGCTGGTGGGGACGCTCAGCCAGTTGGAGAGCAAGTTCCAAGGGGAGACTCCGGCGACGCCAGACCTCTGGGACCAAGTGGATAGGACGAAAGGCCAGGAAAGGAACCAACCTAAAGATGAAGGCCATCTTGCTGATTGGGTAAAGCGAAACTTGGAGCCCGAGCTAGGCCCGCGTGCCATCGCAGTAGCTCGGGAAGTGGAGATTCGACGAGGAGAAGGTACCGGCATTGGTGAGGATACCGACATTCTCGTTACGGCATCCGTACCTGGGCTGACAGGGGGCGAGCTGCAGCAGGCCAAGGTGATAATCGAAGCCAAGGGATGCTGGAATCCCGACTTGAAAACGGCAATGAAAGATCAGCTTGTTGATCGTTACCTGGCGGAGAACCAGTGCACCCATGGGATATATCTGGTTGGCTGGTATGTCTGCGATCAATGGGATGATGGTGATTACCGCAAGGCCCGCACGCCCAAGTGGTCGCTAGATGAGGCACGTGGATACTTCGAGCGTCAAGCGGAGTCGTTGTCAACTGGCGGCATCAGCGTCAGAGCAGTTGTGCTCAACACTGGGCTTCGGTGATGCGTTGATGGTGGTACTATTCCTGGTCATTCATTTCAGATGTTAGCTCAAGCCTGTCCAGAAAGGCGATACTCGACAATTCTGTTTGTGCAAACTCCTTGAACCGCCGGAAGTCCTCCTCCGCCTTCAGGTAGAACCGCAGGCTCATGCCCCGGTCGACGGGGCCGATGGTCAGGTCGTCGCCGAGCTTCTCTTTCCAGATTTCGATGTCGTTTTCGAAGCGTCCCCACAGCCAACTGGAGGCTTCTGCAATGAAGTTGGCCAGTGCGTCGGATCCCGATGTCGCCAGCGACTTAGCGGGCGCTCGGCGTGGCTTCGAACGCCTTCTAGCTTTCGGCTTGGTCGGTCTCTGGGTCATCACGGACGACGATTATATCCCTGTATGGTTCGAAAAGTCATCGGATTGCTAAGCGGGTGAAGAACAGCGGATTGGTGAGGGAAAGTGGGGTCAATGTTCAACCTGTTCTTCGGGGTTCTGGAAGACCACAATTCCGCCAAGGAAGACGTTCGGATGGAACTTGTAGGGGAACGGGGACTGGCCTTGTACGGATGGAGGTCAGTACAGCTGGGCTAGCAATTCTCGCGGCAAGCCGATGTAGCATCCAATAATGATGAGGCGGTTCGTGATGAAGCCTCTCGTAACGCCAATGCTCTTCCAACGTCGAGCCGAGGTGATTACATCCTTGGGTATCGTGACGAGTGTTCCGTACTGCCGCATGGCGCGCACAAAATTCCAGTCTTCAGCGATGGGCACATCCGGAAAGCCTCCCACGGCGTGAAAGCCCGCTCTTCGGACGAAGATCGCCTGATCTCCCCATGGTTCCTGCCCATAGACAGTGCGCAGCCGAACGAAGAACCGTGCGGCCTGCATGTAGAGGCCGTCCATATCCGTTCGCCAAAGGAAACCGCCTCCGGTAGCCAAAGGGTCCAGCAGGGATTCGAATACATCGTGATGCCAATAAGCCGAAAGCAACGTATCGGCATGCAGGAACAAGAGCGTCTCGCTGTTGGCGACGACCGCCCCTGCGTTCTGCTGCCTCGCCCTTCCAGGAGGGCCGTGAATCACCCTCGCTCCCAGTTTCCTGGCGAGTTCCGGCGTGTTGTCGGAGCTGCCCCCGTCGGCGACGATGATCTCGACCCCGACGGCCGTGGCGGATCGAATCGTCGCCTCGATGTTGTTCGCTTCGTTGAGCGTGGGGATAACGACCGAGAGCACCGGCTTGTCGGGGTCGAAGAACTCACGGGTCAGCGCCAGATCCTCCGGCCGGTCGATATCGGCCATTGGCGAGAGCAGGTGCACTCGCCAGCCATTCTTCGTGGCCAGATCGAGAGTCTCAGATAAGACGGTCTCGGTGCTCCATGCAATGCCGTCAAACACCGGCAACAGGCGTGTCATGCCGATCAGCCAGTAGCCCCCGTCGAACGTGGGGCCCACGACCAAGTCATGATTGTCCAAGGCGAGAATGGCCTCATCCAGAAGTGCCGGTGTGATGCTGGGGCTGTCCGTGCCAATCAACACAGCCCGACGGCAGCCAGCGTCAAATGCGGCCGTCAGGGCCGAGGCCATGCGATGGCCTAAGCTGCCTGGCAGCTGGCGCTGGTAACCAAGCCCCGGTCCCAGCCAGCGGCGCATCTGCCGCCACGAGCCGCCTTCATGACGGACCTCGACCTCTCGCTGATTCCCACTGGCCCATTGGCGTGCGGCGCCCAACGTACGAACGGTCATTCGCCGCTGGAGTTCCGCAGCGCCCAGAGGCCCCAGGGCGGGGATCAGTCGTGTCTTGGTCTTGCCGGGCGTCGGCCAACGGCTGAAGACGATCAGCTTTTCGGATTGGCCCTTGGGTAATCTTGGCGGACAGAGCAAACATTTGCCGATCATCCCGAGAATCTTTGTACCTGCTCCCCAGACGCCGCGAATGGTGCCGGATATCTTGGACGCGCCGATCCGGCGGCGATAGTCCACTGGTGCCTCCAGCACCCGGAGCTCCGCCACCAGGGCCTTGATCTGCATTTCGATAGTCCAGCCGTAGGTCGTATCCCGCATCCTCAGCGCGCGAAGGCTGTTCCAGCGGATGGCGCGGAACGGACCCATGTCCCGGTACTGTCCCCGCCAGAAGATGCGCATCAGGAGGCAAGCCAAGCCTGTGCCAAACCGCTGCGGGAGTGTAAAGGCCTGGGCATCTCCGTGGATGGCGATGCGCCGACCCAGCACCATGTCGGCCCGGTCTTCGGCGATGGGACGGACCAGGCGGTCCATTTGCTTGGGGAAGTCGCTGTAGTCGCCGTCAAGGAAGACCGCCACGTCACACCAGTCGATGGCGGCCATGCCGGCGAGGCACGCCTGGCCATAGCCTCGGCGCGGTTCATCAACCACGCGAGCTCCGGCGGCCGCAGCGATGGCAGCAGTTTCGTCGGTGGAGCCGTTGTCCACGACAACGACCTCGTCCACCCAAGAGGGAACATCAGCCAGGACATTTCCGATAGAGGCGGCCTCATCCAAAGCGGGGATGATGACCTTGACCGTCAGTCCGTCAAGCATGGGTGTGCTCCCTGCGCATGCGCTCGGCCAAGTGCGGCCATGCCCACTCGGCTGCCAGCACCAGCCAGGCGAGCAGATGCACAAACCAGGTCAGATGCTCCCCCGAAAGCACGTCGCCCTCCAGGTAGATCAGGGGCAACAAGGCCGTCCAGAGAAGCAGACCCAGGCGCGGCGATGCGATGGCCGCGAGTGGAATAACGGCGATGTAGTACCATGACCACAATGCCGGGCTCAACAGAAGCATGAGCATAATCACGAGTCCCATGCGTCGGCATAAGACGGAGGCATCCGATGGTCGGCGCAGGCCAAGCCAGGCAGCTAGAGACAGCAAGACGAGCATCATCAGGCTGCGCCCGATATAGTGGTTGTCCATGGTGAGGGAGAGGCGGCCCCGCAACCACAAGCCCAGCTTGTCAAAGGCAAGGTACGCGCCGGGTTGCGCAGACCAAGTCCGCGCGTAGGTGAGCAAGCCGCTATCGGCTTCGGCACCGAAGGCGCTGGCGAACGGGACGGCCATCAGAACGAGCATCGTGGCGAGGATCCCTATCGTAACGGTCATCCTCCGCCAATGGCCCCACAGCGATCGGAGCAGGAAAGGCAGCAAGAGAACGGGCCAGAGCTTTACGCCGATCGCCAGCGCCAGAGCGCAACCTGCGATGATTGGCCGTTTCGTGGTCAACGCCCAGGCGAACAACACGACCATTGCGGCAGCCAGAAGGTCTACATGACCGCCGCTGTAGGTTTCCGTTACGAGAAGCGGATTCCACAGGTAGACAAACACCAGCAACAAGGGCAGCCCGGCCGACCGCAGAAGTCCCAGCACCGCCAGCGCCGCGGCGATATCGAAGGCCAACAGAACGATCCGCCACGCGTTTAGACTGAACGGCGTGATCCAGTATGCCAGCGCAAAGGCGCCCTGAGCGACGGGAGGATAGATTGTCCGCAACTTTGGATGATTGATTCCTTCCAATACAAAGCGCCCTGATCGGGCGAGTTTATCGAGAGTCGGATCGTCGACGTGATTATCCAACACGTCCTTGGGTGTGTGCACGTAGGGACTGATACCGTGTGCGGTCACGGCCCCGTCCCACAGGTATCGGTGGTAGTCGCCGCTGACGGACGGCGGCACGAAAAACCATGGCAGTCGCATCATCACCGCCACCACGATCATTACCGCCCAAACGCCCCCCGACACATGAGTCGGCCGAAGGACGAGAAGACACAAGAAAAGACCCCCCATGCCCGCGCCGGCCAAGACCAACACCTTGGCGGATGCGAAGTCGTTGACGTTGGCCCAGACGCACACCCCCATGCCCGCGACCAACATCATCCCGACGACCAGCCAAGGCCACAGTCGTCTGCCAGCCGCACCGTTCGACACGCAATTGCCCGGAACAGTCTCCGTGTCCCGCGGGGTCTCCGGTGCAAGGGGCCCGCAAGAACGATAGTCCTCAGGCGTCATACGGAGTCTCCGGAAGCAGGTGATGCGGGAGATGTCTGATGCCTCGTGACGTCCTCTTGCCCATGCCGGCCGCGGACGCGAAACGCCAGTACGGTGCGGTCGTCGCTCTGTGCTGCGCTTCCCACAAATCGGGAGACATCCTCCACGAGAGAGGTTACGAGGTCCGCTACGGGCTTCGAACGATGGGTTGTCAGGAATTCCACAAGGCGATCATCACCATACAATTCGCTCTGATCGTTCATGGCTTCGGTCAGGCCGTCGGTGGCCAAGAAGATGGCATCCCCGGGAGCAAGCGACAGGGCGGTCTCATGGACCTCAATATAGTCTTCCAGCCCCAGGAGCATGGAGCCGGTCTGCGTAAGGCCGACCACCGGCTGGGACAGGTCGGACGGCAGATGGAAGGGCTCAGGGGCATGTCCGCAGTTGACGAAGTCCAGACGTTCATTGGCGTGGTCATAAATCGCTGCGACCAGCACGACGAAACTGCTGTCGGGGGTGAATTGGCAGAGGTCTCGGTTAACACGGCGGACAAAATCGCTCAGGGACCACTCGGCCTCGACCCATGACCGGAATGCCATCTTGACGATCACGGTGATGAGCGCCGCGGCCATGCCGTGGCCGCTGACATCG
>LAZR01000132.1_pt1 | contig 96777 bp, 113 predicted proteins | sample 329461 | NCBI WGS metagenome assembly LAZR01 (sample SAMN03002196, study PRJNA259156) | marine sediment metagenome | biome: sea floor; feature: Hydrothermal impacted sediments; material: marine sediment; isolation source: Loki non-amplified sample from Loki's castle hydrothermal vent sediment ... | reverse complement strand
CAGTTCGACGTTGAGCTGATCGCCCCCATCGCGATGGAAGACGGTCTGCGTTTCGCGATCCGCGAAGGCGGCCGCACCGTTGGCGCGGGCGTTGTTTCCAAGATCAACGAATAAGCCAATCAGCGGGTTACCCCGCTGACAGCTGACAAAACGAAGGCCGCTCCTGCAAGGGGGCGGCCTTTTTTGCGGGCGACCTGCGGCCAAGCTGTATTGTGTCGCATAGAGATCTTTACCCTAGGAAGAGGCAGCCATGATGTTTCCCAGCTCTGATGCCAGCAGCGCTGCGCACCGCCGGCAGTATTTTCAGATCGCACTGGAAGAGGCGCAGGCCACGGTGCGGGGTTATGATACAAAAGCCCAAATTGTCGGTATCGGATATACATTTACTCTGAACATCGTTGCGGCGGTTGTGGGTGGCTTGCCCGGCGCTGACCAGTCCGGGATCATGTACGTACTGGTCTTCTGGTCCGTGGTCATGGCCCCGCTGTTTCTATTTGGCTATGTGCTTTACCCATCGCGGCGATCTGTTTCGAAGGTGCCGGACGGCGGAGCTGCAGGCGTGTGTCGCGCGCTTTATGTCCAGACCTCGCGTTATCCCACGGTCGAATCGCTTAGGTCCGCCGTGGCCGAGGTGGATTGGGAAGACGAGCTCGCTTATGAGCTGTTGATGGTGTCCAAACTACGCGAGCAAAAACGCGCGCGCTTTATTGTTGCGCTCGTTGCGACAGTCCTGTCGTTTATCGTGCTTGCGCTGCGCCATATTTGGCCTTTTTTCCTACTTTGACGATCACCCTAGGCCAGGCGAACAGGGCGGATTTGCGCGAAACGTCTGATTCACCCCTTGCCACATGGCGTGACCTGACCTATAGAGCGCAAGTCTCAGCGGGGTGCGTTTTTACGCGCCCCGTTTGATTTACGACAAAACGCAATGAAGGGCCGTGATGAGGCGTCTCTTCCTCTTCGTTTCTACTCCCAATGAGGGATGATGACATATGGCACAAAGCCAAAACATCCGCATCCGTTTGAAGGCGTTCGATTACCGTGTGCTGGATGCGTCCACACAAGAAATCGTCAACACCGCCAAGCGTACCGGTGCATCTGTTCGCGGCCCAATTCCGCTGCCGAACAAGATCGAGAAATTCACTGTTCTGCGTGGCCCACACGTTGACAAGAAATCCCGTGACCAGTTCGAAATCCGCACGCACAAGCGTCTGCTGGATATCGTTGATCCGACCCCCCAGACCGTGGACGCGCTGATGAAGCTCGACCTGGCCGCTGGTGTGGACGTCGAGATCAAGCTGCAGTCATAAGCGTAGGAGGGTAATATTATGTTGCGCTCAGGCGTTATTGCAAAAAAAATGGGCATGACCCGTTTGTTCATGGAAGACGGCAAGCAGATCCCTGTGACCGTTCTTCAGCTCGACAAACTTCAGGTTGTTGCTCAGCGTACCATCGAACGGGACGGCTACACAGCTGTTCAGCTCGGCGCAGGTACAGCCAAGGTTAAACGGACGTCGCAAGCCATGCGCGGTCACTTTGCAGCAGCAAAGGTTGAACCAAAGCGTAAGGTCGCGGAATTCCGCATCGACCCAGAAGCCATGTTGAACGTCGGCGAAGAAATCATCGCCGATCATTACTTTGCTGGTCAGTATGTTGACGTTGCAGGCACATCTATCGGTAAAGGTTTTGCCGGTGCGATGAAGCGCCACAACTTTGGCGGTTTGCGTGCGACACACGGTGTTTCTGTATCTCACCGTTCGCACGGTTCCACCGGTCAGTGTCAGGATCCGGGCAAGGTTTTCAAAGGCAAAAAAATGGCCGGTCACATGGGTTCCGCTCGTGTAACAACTCAGAACCTCGAGGTTGTCAAAACGGACAGCGTACGTGGTCTGATCATGGTCAAAGGTGCCGTTCCAGGCTCCAAAGGTGGTTGGGTGACTGTTAAGGATGCGGTGAAAAAGCCGTTCCCCGAAGACGCAATCCTGCCCGCCGCTTTGAAATCTGCTGCAGACGAAGCCGCTAAAGCAGCTGAAGAAGCCGCCGCAGCAGCAGCCGCAGAAGCCGAAGCCGAAGCAGCACGCTTGGCTGAAGAGCAAGCAGCAACCGAAGCTGCCGCCCTTGCAAAAGCCGAAGCATCCATTGAGTCGGACAAGAAGGAAGGTGACGAATGAAACTTGATGTCATCAAACTCGACGGCGGCGCAGCCGGTTCGGTAGACCTGGACGAGGCCCTGTTCGGTCTTGAGCCACGCGCCGACATTCTGCACCGTGTTGTCCGCTGGCAGCGTAACAACGCGCAGCAGGGTACGCACAAGGTCAAGACACGGTCCGAGGTCAGCTATTCGACCAAGAAGATCTATCGTCAGAAAGGCACCGGCGGCGCACGCCACGGCGCACGTTCTGCACCGATCTTCCGTAAGGGTGGTATCTACAAGGGTCCGACCCCGCGTAGCCACGGCCACGAACTGACCAAGAAGTTCCGCAAACTGGGTCTGCGCCACGCTTTGTCTGCCAAGGCAAAAACAGGCAGCCTGGTTATCATCGACGATGTAAACTCGGATGGGAAAACCGCAGCTTTGGCCAAACAGGTTAAGAACCTGGGCTGGAAACGCGCGTTGATCATCGACGGTGCCTCGGTAAATGAGAACTTCTTGCAAGCCGCGCGCAACATCGAAGGTCTGGATATCCTGCCAACGATGGGTGCAAACGTCTATGACATCCTCAAGCGTGATACACTCGTGATCACCAAAGCAGGGATCGAAGCACTGGAGGCCCGTTTGAAATGAGCGCCAAGCACGAACATTACGATGTGATCCGCAAGCCGATCATCACTGAAAAAGCGACAATGGCTTCCGAGCACAACGCCGTCGTTTTCGAAGTCGCGATCGACAGCAACAAGCCAATGATCAAAGAAGCTGTTGAAGCTCTCTTTGGTGTCAAGGTGAAGGCCGTGAACACGTCCATCACCAAAGGCAAGGCAAAGCGTTTCCGCGGCCAGATGGGTCGCCGGAAGGACGTTAAGAAGGCTTACGTTATGCTCGAAGAGGGTAACACCATCGACGTATCCACCGGTCTGTAAGTCAGACTGGACGCGAAAAATGAAAGGCCCCTCACCGCAAGGTGGGGGGCCTTTTCCTATTTGGCGATTGCGTTTGGAGTGGCGATGCCTATTTGGGCTCATTCGCGGGAACTTGCCGACCAGCGGTGCGTTGTCGTCCCACATGTCATCAAAGTAAGGGCCCCGCTTTCCGGTGCCGGCTTTGCGCGAAGGGATATCGTCACAATGTCAGCCAATAGCCATCAATCCACCCGATCGGAAATTCTATCCCACATCGACCCAGATGACTTCTCCTGGGCCGTGCCGATTATGCGTACTGGTTATGCCGGACGCGGGTTGGTTTATCTGGTGGTTGCTGGATTGTCCTTGTGGTCCGTCTTGTCGGGCGGGCAGGCCGAGGGCACGAAATCAACGCTGCAGTCGTTGGATGGGGCGGCCGGCTTTGCCGTGATCTTTGCCATTGCTACGGGCATGTTTGCCTATGCGATCTGGCGCGCTGTCGATAGCTTTTGGGATCTTGAGGCTTACGGGTCCGGCGCGAAAGGTATTGTCGCGCGCATTGGGATGCTGGTCACCGGTTTTATCCACGGCGCAATCGGTGCCTTGGCCGTTACTGTGCTGGGGGTTTCGTCTTCGGGGTCGAGCAGCAAAGAGCTCTTGAACCAGTTCCTTCAAACGCCGGCAGGCGTCTGGGTTGTCGGCGGGATCGGGTTGGTCACAATGGGCACCGGATTCTACTATTTCTACAAAGCTGCGACGCAGTCATACCGTGAACATCTGGAAGCCAACCATTTTACCATGCACTGGAACCCAGCTTTGCGTATCGGTGTCGCCGCGCAGGGGGTTGTTGTGCTGATCATCGGCGGTCTGATCGTTTACGCCGCGATGAGCGCGAATGCATCGGATGCCGGTGGCATTGATGCGGCTTTTGAATGGTTGCACCAGCAGGCCTATGGGCGCATTCTGGTGGGGCTTCTCTGTGCAGGGCTACTGATGTTCTCGTTGTTTTGCTTCGTGAACGCAGTGTACCGGATTGTCCCGAAGGCAGCTGATCCGTCCGTGCAAAGCGTGGCGCGCAAGATCAAGTCGATGGCACAGTAAGACGCATCAGGGTCAGGTTGGTCGGCTTTTGCCGACTATTCCCCGACGCTCCCTTGACCCTCGGGTGATCCTACCCTAAACGACCCCATCGGCAGTGCCCCGGATTCGTCCGGGGCTGTGTCGTTTTGCGCGTTGGTAGGTTCTAGCCGCACGCAACGTCCGGCAAAGGGGTTCTTTGTCTGGCATTTCAAATTGGGGACCTTCGGGGCCCTACAACCATCTCGGCACCATCACGACGGGGCCGGGGACAAGCAAAACGGAAGACAGAGAACATGGCACTCAAGTCGTACAAACCGACGACGCCAGGCCAGCGTGGGCTGGTACTGATCGACCGTTCGGAGCTTTGGAAAGGCCGCCCGGTCAAATCCCTTACACAGGGTTTGACCAAATCAGGCGGTCGGAACAACACCGGACGGATCACAATGCGTCGCACAGGCGGTGGGGCAAAGCGCCTTTACCGTATCGTCGATTTCAAACGCAACAAGCTGGACATGTCCGCTGTTGTCGCACGGATCGAATATGACCCTAACCGGACTGCATTCATCGCACTGATCCAGTACGAAGACGGCGAACAGGCTTACATCCTGGCACCACAGCGTATCGCTGTCGGCGACAAGGTGATTTCCTCGGCCAAGGCCGACATCAAGCCTGGTAACGCTATGCCATTTTCGGGCATGCCTATCGGTACAATCGTTCACAACATCGAAATGAAGCCAGGCAAAGGCGGCCAGATCGCACGCGCCGCCGGTACCTACGCACAGTTCGTAGGCCGTGATGGTGGATACGCTCAGATCCGTTTGTCCTCGGGCGAACTGCGTCTGGTGCGTCAGGAATGCATGGCCACCGTTGGTGCCGTGTCCAACCCTGACAACTCCAACCAGAACTACGGTAAAGCGGGCCGCATGCGTCACAAGGGCATCCGCCCTTCGGTACGTGGTGTTGTTATGAACCCGATCGACCACCCTCACGGTGGTGGTGAAGGCCGTACCTCGGGTGGTCGTCACCCTGTTACGCCTTGGGGCAAGCCCACAAAGGGTGCAAAAACCCGCAACAAGAACAAAGCGTCCAGCAAGCTAATCCTACGCTCGCGCCACGCCAAGAAGAAGGGGCGTTAATAGATGTCTCGTTCAGTATGGAAAGGTCCTTTTGTTGACGCTTATGTCCTCAAAAAGGCCGAAGCCTCCCGCGAAAGCGGTCGCAGCGAAGTGATCAAAATCTGGTCGCGCCGTTCCACGATCTTGCCACAGTTTGTTGGCCTGACGTTCGGTGTGTACAACGGTCATAAGCACATCCCTGTAAACGTCAGCGAAGAGATGATTGGTCAGAAGTTTGGTGAGTATTCGCCAACTCGCACCTATTATGGTCACGCAGCCGACAAAAAAGCGAAGCGGAAATAAGCCATGAGCAAGGATAAGAATCCCCGCCGCGTGGCTGATAACGAAGCCCGTGCAAAACTGCGCATGCTTCGCACAAGCCCGCAGAAACTGAACCTCGTCGCCGCGATGATCCGTGGCAAGAAGGTAGACAAGGCCCTGACGGACCTGACCTTCTCCAAAAAACGGATCGCACTGGACGTGAAGAAATGCCTTCAGTCCGCCATCGCGAACGGCGAAAACAACCACAACCTTGACGTGGATGAACTGGTCGTTGCCGAAGCATATGTCGGCAAAAACCTGATCATGAAGCGTGGTCGTCCACGTGCGCGTGGCCGTTTCGGCAAGATCATCAAGCCGTTTTCGGAAATCACGATCGTCGTGCGTCAAGTTGAGGAGCAAGCCTGATGGGTAACAAAGTAAATCCGATCGGTATGCGTCTTCAGGTCAACCGCACCTGGGACAGCCGCTGGTACGCCGATACGAAGGACTATGGTGATCTTCTGCTCGAAGACCTTGCCATCCGTGACTTCATCAAGAAAGAATGTGCACAGGCTGGTATCGCCCGTGTGATCATCGAACGCCCACACAAGAAGTGCCGCGTTACGATCCACACAGCGCGCCCCGGTGTGATCATCGGCAAGAAGGGTGCAGACATCGAAGGTCTGCGCCAGAAAATCGCCAAGATCACCAAATCTGACCTGCACCTCAACATCGTTGAAGTGCGCAAGCCAGAGCTGGACGCAGCCCTTGTTGGTGAATCCATCGCACAACAGCTGGAACGCCGGGTTTCTTTCCGTCGTGCCATGAAGCGTGCGGTACAGAACGCCATGCGTATGGGTGCCCTGGGTATCCGCGTGAACGTTGCTGGTCGTCTGGGTGGTGCAGAAATCGCGCGTACCGAATGGTACCGTGAAGGCCGCGTGCCGCTCCACACTCTGCGTGCAGACATCGATTACGCACATGTCGAAGCGATGACTGCCTACGGCATCATCGGGATCAAGACCTGGATCTTCAAAGGCGAGATCATGGAACATGACCCGGCAGCGCGTGACCGTAAGGCACAAGAAATGCAAGACGGCCCAGCACCTCGCGGTGCCGGCGGTCGTCGCTAAGGGGGAATGAGAGATGCTACAACCAAAGCGTACTAAATTCCGCAAGCAGCACAAAGGTCGGATCAAAGGTCTGGCAAAGGGCGGGTCTGACCTGAACTTTGGCACCTACGGTCTGAAGGCTCTCGAGCCCGAGCGGGTCACCGCACGCCAGATCGAAGCTGCTCGTCGTGCCATGACGCGTCACATGAAACGTCAAGGCCGTGTCTGGATCCGTATTTTCCCGGATGTACCTGTCACCGCAAAGCCCATCGAAGTTCGTATGGGTAAAGGTAAGGGTTCCGTGGATCGTTGGGTCTGCAAGGTCAAGCCAGGCCGTGTAATGTTCGAAATCGACGGTGTCGCCGAGGACGTTGCACAAGAAGCTCTGCGTCTTGCTGCGATGAAGCTGCCTATCAAAACGCGCGTCGTTGTACGCGAAGATTGGTAAGACCTTCGCTTCGACACATGTCGGAGGAATGAATAGAAAAGCCCCCGCTGATCCATCAGCGGGGGCTTTTTCTTTTGTCGGTCGGTGCAGGGTTAGCTAAACAGCTTGGCGGGGCGGCGCGCCAGTTTCTGCCAGACCATCGCAATGACAATCGTCATGCCGACGTGGCCCACAAAGGATGACTGCGTGTAGGTGCCAAAACCCATCATAAAGCTACGCCCCATCAGTGGCGCCAAAATACCTTGGGCGACAAACCATAAGATGACTCCGGCCAAGGCACCCGCGCCGAAATAGCCGAGCTGTGTAATCCGCTTGGTCAGATAGACTACCGCTGCAAATCCCAATGCCCCGATCAGAAAGTGGATGGCAAAGGCGGCGGCATAGGGCAGGTCGAGGCTCAAAAGTTTTTTGCCGAGACCAATGACAAGATTGGCCGGCTCTAGCTTGACGCCGAACAGGATCGGGGACGCGAGCCATGCATAGGCTTCGAAGGTGAGTTCACCAATCAGCCCGGCAAGGGCAAGAGCGGGCAGGGGGCTTGGGTTCGTAGTATTCACGTGGGGCTTCCTTATGTGCGCATCTGCGGCGTTATCGGGCCCGAGATGACACCACGGCACAGCTATTCCCAGTCACATTAGGGCAACCGCGCGGTGACGTGATCCGCGGCATTGTTTCTGAAACATTGATGTCTCGTGAATAAGCGGTTGCAGGGCCTAGTCAGCGCCGCATGTGGCGCATAGGCTTGGCATAACCTGCCTAAAGGAACTGATCATGAAACACGTGCCCAAGCCCACCACCGACGCAGACCTCATCAAAGAGTTTTTGAATAAAGGTGGTACGATCAAGAAGGGTAAGACAAAGCCGATGCCGGATGATCTGGGGCTTAGCAACAATCAGTGGGGCAATAAGCTGACCAAAGAGGAAAAGGCTGCCGTGAAGGAGCAAGAGGCGGCGCGCAAGGCAACGCCGCCCAAGCGTGGTTAACCCCAAGCGTAGTTGAACGAGACCGAAATACGGTCTTCTTCAGACATGTTCATCGGCACCTCGTGGCGCAGCCAGCTTTCCCAGAGCAGCACGTCACCGACGACGGGCTTCGCATAAACGAACTGGCGCAGCTCTTGGGGTGCGTCTTTTTGGCGACCGGGGGCCGCCATCATCATTGGCAGACGCGGATCCTCGAGCTTGAGCGCACTGGTCCCTTCGGGCATCGCCACATAGGTTGTGCCAGAGATGACCGAATGCGGGTGTATATGCGCCGTATGGATTCCGCCCTCGGGCAGGATATTGATCCAGATGTCTTCAAGCTTGAGCTTGCGCCCGTCCAGATCAAACGCCAGATCCTTGGCAAAGGCCTTGACGTGCTTATCCAGCGCTTTTTTGACCGTCTTAAAGATCGGGAACCGCCATGGCAGATCCGTCAAGGACGCATAGCTGGTGTAGCCGGGGAAATCATGTTCCTCGCACCACTCCTGGCCGGCCTCGTCATCCTCGGCAATGGACAGGCACGCGGCCTCAAGCTCGGACGGGTCGACGGGTTGACCGTGCTCTGACAAAGCGGCGCGGTAAAGACGGGTGACGAAAAGGGATTCTATCTGTGACATAGGGCCGTTCTACATCAGCCTGCGCAGCGTGGCGATACGGTTTCGTAGAAACCTCGCTTGCCAAAGTGGGGTAGGGCATGTAGAGGAACCTTTCACATGAACTCCACCAGAATCATGGTCACCCATAAGGGGCCTACTGGTGATGTCGAAAGGATGAGGCGATGAACGCCAAAGAACTACACGACAAGACGCCGGACCAGCTCCGGGATGAGCTTGTTAACCTCAAGAAAGAGTCCTTCAACCTGCGTTTTCAGCAAGCCACTGGCCAGCTGGAAAATGCCGCACGTTTGAAGACCGTTAAGCGTGACGTCGCACGTGTCAAAACCGTTCTTAACCAGAAAGCCGCTGCCGCGGCATCTGCAGAATAATAGGAGCCTGAGAGTATGCCCAAACGTATCCTGACAGGCACCGTGACAAGCGATGCCAACGAACAGACAGTAACTGTATCCGTAGAGCGTCGCTTTACACACCCGGTTCTGAAGAAAACCATCCGTAAGTCCAAAAAGTACCGGGCTCACGATGAGAACAACACATTCAAAGTGGGCGACAGCGTTCGCATCATCGAATGTGCACCAAAGTCGAAAACCAAACGTTGGGAAGTGCTGCAAGCCGCTGAGGCTTAAGGCGCTGCTCGCTCGGGCCTGAACGTCTTGTTCCCTTGACTCTGATGGCAGCAAGGCGCAAAGGCACGAGCGAGATGCCCATTTCGGGCGGACCAACTTAATCGAAACCCTGGGGATAGGGCACGCATCGCCCCCCAGAAGGTCGGGAGAAACCAAATGATCCAGATGCAGACCAACCTGGATGTTGCTGACAACAGCGGCGCTCGCCGTGTTCAGTGCATCAAGGTATTGGGTGGTTCCAAGCGTAAATACGCATCAGTCGGCGACATCATTGTCGTGTCGGTCAAGGAAGCCATCCCTCGCGGTCGTGTGAAAAAGGGTGACGTGCGTAAAGCCGTCGTCGTTCGCACAGCCAAAGAAGTTCGTCGTGACGATGGCACAGCCATCCGTTTCGATCGTAATGCCGCCGTCATTCTGAACAACTCGAATGAGCCCGTAGGTACACGTATCTTCGGCCCAGTTGTTCGCGAACTGCGCGCCAAAAACTTCATGAAGATTATCTCGCTTGCGCCGGAGGTGCTGTAATGGCTGCTAAACTTCGCAAAGGTGACAAAGTCATCGTGCTTGCTGGCAAGGACAAGGGCAAGACGGGTTCCATCTCGTCTGTTGACCCGAAGGCCAACAAAGCAATCGTAGATGGTATCAACATGGCAATCCGCGCCACGCGTCAGTCCCAGACGTCGCAAGGCGGCCGTATTCCCAAAGCGATGCCAATCGACCTGAGCAACCTGTCGTTGGTTGATGCCAACGGCAAGGCCACGCGCGTTGGGTTCAAAATCGAAGGCGACAAGAAAGTGCGCTTTGCAAAAACCACGGGGGACGTGATCGATGCTTGATAACGCAACATACACACCCCGCCTGAAGGTCGAGTACAAGGACAAGATCCGTGCGACGCTGAAGGAAGAGTTCGGTTATAAGAACGAAATGCAGATCCCGCGTCTGGATAAAATCGTCCTGAACATCGGCTGTGGTGCTGAAGCTGTTCGTGACAGCAAGAAAGCAAAATCCGCACAGGAAGATCTGACAACGATTGCCGGCCAAAAAGCGCTGACAACAGTTGCCAAGAAATCCATCGCTGGTTTCCGCGTACGTGAAGACATGCCATTGGGTGCGAAAGTTACCCTGCGTGGCGAACGTATGTACGAATTCCTGGATCGTCTGATCACGATCGCAATGCCTCGTATCCGCGACTTCCGCGGCATCAACGGCAAAAGCTTTGACGGCCGTGGCAACTACGCCATGGGCTTGAAAGAGCACATCGTGTTCCCCGAAATCGACTTTGATAAAGTTGACGAGACTTGGGGAATGGACATCGTGATCGCCACCACGGCGAAAACCGACGCTGAAGCGAAGGCACTGTTGAAAGCATTCAACATGCCCTTCACATCGTAAGCGCGGGGAGGATTTAGATATGGCTAAGAAATCCATGATCGAGCGCGAAAAGAAGCGCGAAGCACTGGTCAAGAAGTACGCTGAAAAGCGCGCTGCCTTGAAAGAGATCGTAAGCGACGAATCCAAGCCCATGGAAGAGCGGTTCCGCGCTTCCCTGAAGCTGGCGAAACTGCCTCGCAACTCCAGCGCTGTGCGTCTGCACAACCGCTGCCAGCTGACAGGCCGTCCACACGCTTATTACCGTAAACTGAAAATTTCGCGGATCGCGCTGCGGGATCTTGGCTCGAGCGGCCAAATCCCCGGCATGGTCAAGTCGAGCTGGTAAGGAGCGCATCAGATGAACGATCCTATCGCAGATATGCTGACACGCATCCGTAACTCTTCGATGCGCGGCAAATCCACCGTCATGACACCTGCTTCCAAGCTGCGTGCATGGGTTCTGGACGTGCTTGCGGACGAAGGCTACATTCGTGGCTACGAAGCAAAAACTGGTGTTGATGGCCATCCCGCCATCGAGATCAGCCTCAAGTATTACGAGGGCGAACCTGTTATTCGCGAACTGAAGCGGGTCTCCAAGCCCGGTCGTCGCGTCTACATGGGCGTCAATGACATCCCCGTTGTCCGTCAGGGCCTCGGTGTGTCGATTGTCTCCACCCCCAAGGGTGTGATGTCGGATCAGAATGCACGCAGCCACAATGTTGGCGGCGAAGTGCTCTGCACCGTATTCTAAGGAGAACAAAATGTCTCGTATTGGTAAAAAACCGGTCGACCTGCCAAGCGGTGTTTCAGCATCCGTGAGCGGGCAGACCATCGAAGTCAAAGGCCCAAAGGGAACCCGTTCCTTCAAGGCGACTGACGACGTTACATTGACTGTCGAAGACAACGTGGTCACCATCACACCACGCGGCAAATCCAAGCGCGCGCGCCAGCAGTGGGGCATGAGCCGCACGATGGTCGAAAACCTTGTGACCGGTGTTACCGCCGGCTTCAAGAAAGAGCTTGAGATCCAGGGTGTTGGTTATCGTGCTGCCATGAACGGCAACACGCTGCGCTTGAACCTGGGCCTGTCGCATGATGTTGACTATGTCGCACCTGAAGGTGTGACAGTCACAGCCCCGAAACAGACCGAGATTGTGGTAGAAGGCATTGACGAACAGCTTGTTGGTCAAGTCGCTGCGAACATTCGCGCTTGGCGCAAGCCCGAGCCCTACAAGGGCAAAGGCATCCGCTATAAGGGTGAGTTCGTCTTCCGCAAAGAAGGCAAGAAGAAGTAAGGATAGCTCAGATGGCAAACAGCAAAAGACAACTGTTTCTGAAACGCCGCCTGCGCGTTCGGAACAAACTTCGCCGGGTCAACGCGGGGCGTCTTCGTCTCTCCGTGCATCGCTCGAACAAAAACATCAGCGCCCAGCTGATCGACGACGTAAACGGGGTCACGCTGGCCTCCGCGTCTTCGATGGAAAAAGACCTGGGTGTTGTTGGCAAAAACAACATCGACGCAGCGACCAAGGTTGGCTCGGCAATCGCCGAACGTGCTCAAAAGGCCGGTGTGAAAGAAGCATATTTTGACCGTGGTGGTTTCCTGTTCCACGGCAAAATCAAAGCTTTGGCCGATGCAGCCCGCGAAGGCGGTCTGAAAATCTAAGCCAACGTAGGCGGCACGGGTCACGTGCCGCCTCGATGATCCGGGGGCTTGGCCCACTTGGATTGACATTATGACGCGCGCAAGCGCAGCACCAAAAGGATGATGCCGCATGGCAAGAGATGACAACCGGGGTGGTAACCGCCGCAACCAACGCGACGAGACACCCGAATTCGCCGACCGCCTAGTGGCGATCAACCGCGTTTCCAAGACCGTTAAGGGTGGTAAGCGCTTTGGCTTCGCTGCACTTGTCGTTGTTGGCGACCAAAAGGGCCGTGTAGGCTTCGGCAAAGGCAAAGCGAAAGAGGTTCCAGAAGCCATTCGCAAGGCCACCGAGCAAGCTAAGCGCCAAATGATTCGCGTTCAACTGCGCGAAGGCCGTACATTGCACCACGACATGGAAGGCCGTCACGGCGCCGGTCGCGTTGTAATGCGGACAGCACCAGAAGGTACCGGGATCATCGCCGGTGGTCCGATGCGTGCCGTATTCGAAATGTTGGGCATCAAGGACGTTGTATCCAAGTCCATCGGGACGCAGAACCCTTACAACATGATCCGTGCCACCATGGACGGTCTGAAAAAAGAATCCTCGCCACGTGCTGTTGCTCAGCGTCGCGGCAAGAAAGTTGCAGACATTCTGCCCAAGCGTGAGGACAATGTTGAATCGTCCGCACAAGTGGCTGAGGAGGCATAAGCATGGCTAAGACAATCGTAATCAAGCAGGTTGGTTCGCCAATCCGCCGCCCCGCCGACCAGCGCGCTACGTTGATTGGTTTGGGCCTTAACAAAATGCACCGTGTACGTGAACTGGAAGACACACCTTCCGTTCGCGGCATGATCCGCAAGATCTCTCACATGGTAGAGATCATCGAAGAAAAAGGCTGAACGCTTTCGCCTGAAAGTGAAGGGTTCCGATGACGCCCTTTTGCCAATCTATAACGCCTCGCAGAACACTGCGAGGCGTTTTTCGTTAAGCCGGGTTGTGCCGGTGAGGGCAGGGGGCTTGAAACCGCTGTCTCTCCCGTTTATACGCCGCCCAGTGGCCACCAATCCGCCACGAGAATCATATGAAACGCCGCGTTTGGCCACTCCCGTCGCTGGGGGCCACATCCGGCAAAAGGAGAAGCGACATGAAACTTCATGAACTGTCTGATAACGAAGGTGCCAACAAGAAACGCAAGCGCGTTGGCCGTGGTCCTGGTTCCGGCACCGGTAAAATGGGTGGCCGTGGTATCAAAGGTCAAAAATCCCGTTCGGGTGTCGCGATCAAAGGTTTCGAAGGCGGTCAAATGCCTTTGTACCAACGTCTTCCTAAGCGTGGCTTTACCAAGCCGAACCGGAAGTCCTATGCGGTTGTGAACCTGGGCCTGATCCAGAAATTCATCGACGCGAAAAAGATCGACGCTTCTGCTGCGATCACCGAAGATGCACTGATCTCTTCGGGTCTGGTACGTCGCAAACTGGACGGCATCCGTGTTTTGGCCAAAGGCGACTTCAACGCCAAGGTTGATCTTCAGGTATACGGCGCGTCCAAATCCGCGGTCGAAGCGGTCGAAAAAGCGGGCGGCAAACTGACCGTCGCAGCACCTTCCGCGGCAAACGCAGACGCGTAACCCGACCTTTTGCCTTGTGAGCGGGACGCGTCCCGCTTACATAGTCAATCGAGTTTTCCCAAATGCCGCCCGCCGGAAAACGGCCTGGGCGGCGTTTTTGCAAAGAAAGAGCCCTATATCATGGTATCAGCCGTCGAAAGCATGGCCGCCAACACCAGTTGGTCCGCGTTGGGCAAGGCAACAGACCTGCGCAACCGGATTCTATTCACTCTGGGGTTGTTGATCGTTTATCGCCTTGGCACGTTCATTCCGGTTCCCGGGATCGACGGCACTGCCCTGCGCCAATTTATGGAAAGCGCGGGTCAAGGGATCGGCGGCATGGTGTCCATGTTCACCGGCGGCGCTCTTGGCCGTATGGGTATCTTCGCTTTGGGTATCATGCCCTATATCTCCGCATCGATCATCGTTCAGTTGATGACTTCGATGGTCCCCGCGCTTGAGCAGCTTAAGAAAGAGGGCGAGCAGGGGCGTAAAAAGATTAACCAATACACCCGCTTCGGCACCGTCGCACTGGCGACCCTGCAGGCCTATGGTCTTGCGGTATCGCTTGAAGCCGGTGATATCGCCGCTGATCCGGGCATGTATTTCCGCATTGCGTGTATGATTACGTTGGTCGGCGGGACCATGTTCCTGATGTGGCTGGGCGAGCAGATCACAGCACGCGGCATCGGCAACGGTATCTCATTGATTATCTTCGTCGGCATCATTGCCGAGGTGCCAGCCGCAATCGCTCAGTTCTTTTCGTCTGGCCGGTCCGGTGCGATCAGCCCGGCGGTGATCGTCGGTGTTCTTGTCATGGTGATCGTGACGATCATGTTCGTCGTCTTCATGGAGCGCGCCTTGCGCAAAATCCACATCCAATATCCGCGCCGTCAGGTCGGCCAGAAGATGTACGACGGAGGGTCATCGCATCTTCCGGTCAAGGTGAACCCGGCGGGCGTTATCCCGGCGATTTTCGCAAGCTCGCTTCTGTTGCTTCCGATCACGATCAGCACGTTCTCTGGGAATTCCACCGGCCCGGTAATGTCGGTCCTCTTGGCAAATTTCGGACCAGGGCAACCCCTATACCTGTTATTCTTCGTCTTGATGATTGTCTTTTTTGCTTATTTTTATACCTTCAACGTCAGCTTTAAACCTGATGATGTCGCGGATAACCTGAAAAACCAGAACGGCTTCGTTCCCGGTATCCGCCCCGGCAAGAAAACAGCCGAATATCTTGAATATGTGGTTAACCGCGTCTTGGTACTTGGGTCTGCATATCTGGTTGCGGTGATGCTGCTGCCCGAAATTCTGCGGGGTCAGTTCGCAATCCCATTCTATTTCGGCGGTACATCGGTGCTGATCGTTGTGTCGGTCACCATGGATACCATCCAACAAGTACAAAGCCATTTGCTGGCACATCAGTATGAAGGTCTGCTTGAACGTTCCCAACTGCGTGGTAAGTCTGGCAAACCACGGAAAAAACGGAGCCCGTTACGTCGATGAACATTATTCTCTTAGGACCACCCGGAGCGGGTAAAGGTACACAAGCGCGTCACTTGGTAGAGACACGTAACATGGTTCAGCTCTCTACCGGCGACATGCTGCGCGAAGCCAAAGACAGCGGGACCGAGATGGGCAATATGGTTGCCGATGTCATGGCCCGCGGCGATTTGGTCACCGACGAGATAGTGATCGGCCTCATCCGCGAAAAACTCGAAGACACGACCGACCACGGTGGTTTCATCTTTGACGGGTTCCCGCGCACATTGGCGCAGGCCACAGCGCTTGGTGAGCTGCTGGAAGCGACAGGCAAGCCATTGGACCACGTGATCCAGCTGGGCGTCGACGACGAAGCGCTGGTCGCACGGATCTCCGGGCGCTCTACCTGTGGCAACTGTGGTGAAGTCTATCACGACGTCACCAAGCCACAGCCAGCCGACGGCAAATGCGAGAAATGCGGCGCATCCGACTTCAAACGCCGTGCAGATGATAACGAGGAAAGCCTCCGGAATCGTTTGATGGAATACTACAAGAAAACCTCTCCGCTGTTGGGGTACTATTACGCGCATAATATGCTCACGCGCGTTGATGGTCTGGCCGATATCAAAGAGGTTCAGGACAGCATCACGAAGGTTTTGGACGCATAATCCAAGCATCAAGCAATGGTAGACAACGGCGCGTTTTCCGACGCGCCGTTTTGCCGTTTCTTGGGGCAGGGCAGGCGGGTATTCGATCGCAATACCAATCCATACGCTCTGCCGTCGCTATGGGTTGACGCGCCGGTTAATTCCCCATAACCAGCCGTATCTCGTATGAGAATCGAATTGCAACGGGCACCGATCATACCCTGCGCATGAACACCTGATCAGCTGGAGCCCGACGGCACAAACGCCTCGGGCTTCACGTTGTGAAAAAAGGGTCTGGTATGACGGACCCGCAACGAAAAGGAAGCACCCACGTGGCACGTATTGCCGGCGTAAACATCCCGACTGCAAAGCGGGTTCCAATCGCCCTCACATATATCACCGGTATCGGTAACTCCTCCGCAGCTGCTATTTGCGAAGCTGTTGGCATCGATTCCACCCGTCGTATCAACGAACTTTCGGACGCTGAAATCCTGAAGATCCGCGAATTCATCGACGAGAACTACACCGTTGAAGGTGACCTGCGTCGTGATACGCAGATGAACATCAAGCGTCTGATGGACCTTGGCTGCTACCGTGGTTTGCGCCACCGTCGCAACCTGCCGGTTCGTGGTCAGCGTACTCACACCAACGCTCGTACGCGCAAAGGCCCTGCAAAGGCCATTGCTGGTAAGAAGAAGTAAGGGAGGGTCTGATCAATGGCACGCGAAAAGACAAAGACGAAGCGTAAGGTTTCCAAGAACATCGCCGCAGGTGTGGCGCATGTTAACTCCAGCTTCAATAACACGAAAATCCTGATCTCCGACGTTCAGGGCAACGCAATTGCATGGTCCTCAGCTGGTACCATGGGCTTTAAAGGGTCGCGTAAATCGACACCTTATGCGGCTCAGATGGCTGCTGAAGATGCAGGCAAAAAAGCTCAAGACCACGGCGTGAAAACGCTGGAAGTCGAAGTGCAAGGCCCCGGTTCGGGCCGCGAAAGCGCCCTGCGCGCACTGGCTGCTGCCGGGTTCAACATCACATCCATCCGTGACGTGACCCCAATGGCGCACAACGGCTGCCGCCCTCCGAAACGCCGCCGCGTTTAAGAGATTAAGTTACAAAAGGGGCCGCGCGTTCGCGCTCGGCCTCTTACTGCTTTGTTGAAACCTCGGGAGTTCTTCGCCATTTGGACATGGGGCGCAGGACAGGAATGGAGGGACGTATGATCCACAAAAATTGGGCTGAATTGATTAAGCCACAGCAGTTGGACGTGAAGCCGGGCAATGACCCAGCACGTCAGGCGACTGTCATTGCCGAGCCGCTCGAGCGTGGCTTTGGTTTGACAATGGGCAACGCGCTACGCCGCGTTCTGATGTCGTCGTTGCAAGGCGCTGCCATTACTTCCGTACAAATTGATAATGTTTTGCACGAATTTTCGAGCGTTACTGGCGTTCGTGAAGATGTCACCGACATCGTTCTGAACCTCAAAGGCGTTTCGCTGCGCATGGAAGTCGAAGGGCCAAAGCGCCTGTCGATCTCTGCCAAAGGCCCAGGTGTTGTCACTGCCGGTGACATCTCTGAAAGCGCCGGTATCGAAATTCTGAACCGCGATCACGTCATCTGCCACTTGGATGACAATGCTGACGTTTACATGGAACTGACGGTTAACACCGGCAAGGGCTATGTTGCGGCAGATAAGAACAAGCCAGAAGATGCGCCTATCGGCTTGATCCCGATCGACGCCATCTATTCGCCGGTCAAAAAAGTGTCCTATGACGTGCAACCGACCCGCGAAGGTCAGGTGCTTGATTATGACAAATTGACGATGAAAGTCGAGACCGACGGGTCCATCTCACCTGACGATGCCGTGGCATTTGCCGCGCGGATCCTGCAGGACCAGCTGGGCATTTTCGTTAACTTCGACGAGCCGGAATCCGCATCGCGTCAAGACGACGACGACGGTCTGGAATTCAACCCGCTGCTGCTGAAGAAAGTAGATGAGCTGGAATTGTCTGTCCGTTCGGCAAATTGCCTGAAGAACGACAACATCGTCTACATCGGCGATTTGATCCAGAAGACCGAAGCAGAAATGCTGCGCACACCGAACTTTGGCCGCAAATCCTTGAACGAAATCAAGGAAGTGTTGTCGGGCATGGGTCTGCACCTTGGCATGGACGTCGAGGACTGGCCGCCGGACAACATCGAAGACCTCGCGAAGAAGTTCGAGGATTCGTTCTAAGAGATTTGACGGGTGGGGTTGTTCCCGCCCGTCAATACGACCGGGCACCTGCCCCAAGGAGAGTTGGCGCTACGCACGCCAACCAGACAAAGTAAAACCGCCCGTAGAGGGCATCAAATTGGAGACTAGAAAATGCGTCACGCACGTGGTTACCGCCGTCTGAATCGTACACATGAACACCGCAAGGCGTTGTTCTCGAACATGGCGGGCTCGCTCATTGAGCATGAGCAAATCAAAACAACCTTGCCTAAGGCAAAAGAATTGAAGCCAATCATCGAAAAGATGATCACATTGGCAAAGCGCGGCGACCTGCACGCGCGTCGTCAAGCTGCAAGCAAGCTGAAGCAAGACCAGTATGTCGCGAAATTGTTCGACATCCTGGGCCCACGCTACAAAGACCGTCAGGGTGGCTATGTCCGCGTCCTGAAGGCCGGCTTCCGCTATGGCGACATGGCACCTATGGCCATCATCGAATTCGTAGATCGCGACCGCGACGCGAAGGGTGCAAACGATAAGGCACGCGTCGCGGCCTATGAGGTTGCCGAAGACTAAAGCCATCAGCTTTTTTCGCGAATTTTAAAAGCCCCTGCCTGCGCAGGGGCTTTTTGCATTTATGCCTTCGGCGAGGATTTAGACCCATTTGGAACATGGGTGTTGCGCAAGCGCAAAGGGCTGCGCATATCTGAGGGTATGAGAATACTCCTGATACTGCTGACCATCTTGTCCTTTCCCGTCGCCGCGCAGACTGTGCCTAGTTCGCCCGCGCAGGTCCAGTTGAGCTTTGCGCCGTTGGTGCGCGAAGCGGCTCCGGGCGTGGTGAACATCTATGCGCGTACCATCGTAGAGCAAAGCCGAACGCCGCTGCAGGCGGATCCGTTTTTCGAACGGTTTTTCCGCCGGCCCGATTCGGGGAGACCGCGTGTCCAGAACTCTCTTGGGTCCGGCGTGATCTTGTCTGAGGACGGGATTGTCGTGTCGAACTATCATGTCGTTGGTATGGCCACCGACATCCGCATCGTACTGGCCGACAGACGCGAGTTCTCGGCCACTGTGTTGCTGAGTGATGCTGAAAGCGATTTGGCGATCTTGAAGATTGATGACGTGGCCGGGCTTGCCCATCTGCGGTTGCGCGACAGTGACACGGTAGAGGTAGGGGAGCTTACGCTTGCAATCGGCAACCCTTTCGGGGTCGGGCAAACCGTAAGTAGTGGCATTGTGTCCGGCCTTGCGCGATCGGGCGGGATGAACGGCGGCGGGCAGGGGTATTTCATCCAGACCGATGCGCCGATCAATCCGGGCAATTCGGGCGGTGCTTTGATAGATGTGCAGGGGCGGTTGATCGGAATCAATACCTCTATTCTGACCCGGTCGGGCGGGTCCAATGGGATCGGCTTTGCTATTCCGGCGAATCTGATCGCGGCGTTCATGACGCAGGCGCGCGACGGGGCGGCTGAATTTACCCGTCCGTGGGCGGGGATGAGCGGGCAGCCAGTCGATGGGGATATGGCCGGCCCCTTGGGGTTAGATCGCCCCGGTGGCATCATCGTGTCGGGAATGCATTCGGCAAGCCCGTTTTTGCAGGCAGGTGTGGCTGTGGGCGATGTGATCACCGCCGTTGACGGTCAAGAAGTCCATACCCCCGCCGAGATGATCTACCGCATGAGCGTGGCGGGCATGGGGGCGCAGGCGCGCGTTACCCGACTTCGGGATGGCAAAACGGCTGAGGTCGCTGTGGCCTTGATCGCAGCACCAGATGAACCGCCGCGACAAACGCTGGCGCTGGATGAAAGTAGCCTTTTGCCGGGGTTAACGCTCGCGCGGATCAACCCCGCGGTAATGGCTGAATTGAACTTGCCGCTTGAGGTGACCGGTGTTGCCGTGATGGATAGCGGGCCCTATGGCGCGCGCGTCGGCTTGCGACAGGGTGACGCGATCCTCGCGGTAAATGGCGCAACGGTCGCAACGCCTGCCGACGTGAGCGACCAGATGGCAGGAAGCCGTCAGGTGTCGATGGTGGTACAGCGCGGCGTGCAGCGACTGTCGCTGCAGTTCCGAGTGTAGCATAATGGCGGATCTATTTGGCTCTGACGCGCCTGTTGTAGAAAGCGGGCACCGCCCACTGGCGGACAGGTTGCGTCCACGAAGTTTGGCCGAGGTGATCGGCCAGTCGCAGGTGTTGGGCGCGGATGCGCCGTTGACTGTGATGTTAGAGTCGGGGTCACTGGGATCTTTGATTTTCTGGGGGCCGCCTGGCGTCGGGAAAACGACGATCGCACGGTTGCTTGCGGATGAGACAGACCTGCATTTCGTCCAGATCAGCGCGATATTCAGCGGCGTGCCCGAGCTACGCAAAGTCTTTGATGCTGCGAAAATCCGGCGGCAAAACGGGCAGGGCACCTTGTTGTTCGTCGATGAGATCCATCGCTTCAACAAGGCACAGCAAGACGGGTTCCTGCCTCATATGGAGGACGGGACGATCTTGCTCGTCGGGGCCACGACTGAGAATCCGTCTTTCGAGCTGAACGCTGCTGTCTTGAGCAGGTCGCAGGTTCTGGTGCTTGAGCGTTTACCTCTGTCTGATCTGGAACGTATGGCCCAAAGGGCCGAAAAAGAGCTCGGGCGGGGCCTGCCCCTGGATGGCCCTGCGCGGGAAAACCTGCTGGAGATGGCCGATGGCGACGGGCGTGCCCTGCTGAACCTGATCGAACAGGTCGCCGCGTGGAAGGTGGACGGAAAGCTTGACGGTAAGGCGCTGTCAGCGCGTCTGATGCGCCGCGCGGCACAGTATGACAAAGGCGGCGATGCGCATTATAACCTCATATCTGCACTGCACAAATCCGTTCGGGGCTCCGATCCGGATGCTGCGCTTTACTGGCTCGCGCGTATGCTGGAAGGTGGTGAGGACCCGCGGTATCTGATGCGTCGGATCACGCGCATGGCTGTCGAGGACATCGGGCTCGCTGATCCGCAAGCGCAGTCTGTGTGTCTGCAGTCGTGGGAAACCTACGAGCGGCTCGGGTCCCCCGAGGGGGAATTGGCGATTGCGCAGGCGCTGACCTATCTGGCGCTGGCCCCGAAATCGAACGCCGCTTATGTGGCCTATAAGGCGGCGCGGCGGGCAGCGAAGCAGACCGGGTCCGCCCCGCCGCCAAAACATATCATGAATGCGCCCACCAAGATGATGAAAGAGCAGGGCTATGGCGCGGGGTACGCCTATGACCATGACGCCGAAGACGGGTTCTCGGGGCAGAACTATTTTCCTGACGGGATGGAGCGGCCGCAGCTTTACCAACCTGTCGAACGCGGCTTTGAACGGGATCTGAAAAAACGGGTCGATTATTTCGAAAAGCTGCGGGCAGCGCGGAAAACTTGACATTCGGGGCGTGAACCGTGAGAGACCGCAGATGATTTCAACCCTGTCACTTGTAGCCATGGGTGGCGCGATCGGCGCCTCCTTGCGGTATCTGTTCGGTGTCGCAGCGATGCGGCTGACCGGGCCGTCCGATTTTCCGCTGGCAGTCTTGACGGTCAACATTATCGGGTCGTTTATTATGGGCCTGTTTGTAGTGTTTGCTGCACACAAAGGGCTCACGCAGTTTAGCCCTTTTGTGATGACCGGTGTGCTTGGCGGCTTTACGACCTTCTCGTCGTTTTCGCTTGAGACGGTAACCTTGATCGAGCGCGGCCAGATCGGGGCGGCAGGGATATATATGGCACTGTCCGTCGGGCTATCAGTGCTGGGATTAATGCTGGGCCTTATGATGGCCAGAGGGGTATTTGCATGAGCCGGGTTCAACATCTGGTCGTAGAAGAAGGCGACGGGGATCAGCGGTTGGACCGCTGGTTCAAACGGACATTTCCGCTGATTGGCCAAGGGCTGATTGAAAAGATGTGCCGCAAGGGCGATATTCGCGTTGACGGTGGGCGGGTCAAAGCCTCCTCCCGGCTGGAGGTGGGGCAAACCGTGCGCATCCCGCCGCTGCCCGACGCAGAGGCACCACCGCCGCCAAAGCGGACACGAATTTCTGACGCCGACACCAAGTTTATCCGGTCCTGCGTCATATACCGCGACGATCATATCATTGCCTTGAACAAGCCGCCCGGATTGCCCGTGCAAGGCGGGTCTGGCCAGTCAGACCGCCATGTTGACGCGCTTGCCGATGCCCTGATGTTCGAGCTTGATGAGAAGCCGCGCCTTGTGCACCGCTTGGACAAAGACACTTCGGGCGTCTTGATCATGGCGCGGACACGGTCGATTGCCGCGTCCCTGACGTCGTCGTTCCGCCACCGCGAGACCCGCAAAATCTACTGGGCCGCCGTCGCAGGCGTCCCGCATCCGAGGAACGGAACGATTAAATTCGGTCTGGTCAAAGCCTTTGGGCACGGGGCTCGTGGCGAGGGTGAAAAGATGTACTGCGTTCATCCGAAGGACATGGAATCCACCGAAGGTGCCAAACGTGCCACCACCGATTATGCGACCCTTGCACAGGCTGGCAAACGGACCTGCTGGATGGCGCTGATCCCGGTAACGGGTCGGACACACCAGCTGCGTGCGCATATGGCTGAAATCGGGCATCCCATTGTTGGGGATGGCAAATATGGCGGATCCGGTCAGGAAAACATGGGCGATGGCTGGGGCGCGCAGCTGGGGGGGGACATCTCTAAGAAGTTGCATCTGCACGCGCGGTCCCTGACGCTAGAGCATCCGGTGACTAAAGCGCGTCTGAACCTGACTGCGCCGTTGCCTGATCACATGGCGCGCACCTGGGACACCTTCCAGTGGGTGCCTTCAGATGTGCCCGCCGACCCGTTCGAGGAGGATTGGGCGTGAGCGACTGGAAGGCAAAACGCTTTTGGAAAGATGCGACTGTCGTCGAAACTGACGGCGGCTTTACCGTCGAGCTGGATGGACGGGGGATCAAGACACCGGCGAAGCGTTTGCTGGTGGTCCCGACCCGCGCCATGGCAGAGAAGGTCGCTGACGAATGGCAGGCGCAAGACGGGGTGATTAAACCTGACACTATGCCAGCTACGAAAACCGCCAATGCGGCGATCGATAAAGTCGCGGCCCAGCACGCTGAAGTGGCGGATATGCTGGCGGCATATGGAGATTGTGATCTGTTGTGCTACCGTGCGGATAGTCCGGCCGAGTTGGTGGCGCGTCAGGCTGACCGATGGGATCCGATGCTGGAGTGGGCACAGGACGTTCTAGGCGTTGGCTTGCAGACCCGTACGGGGATCATGCACGCGCCGCAGTCGCCATCGGATGTAGAGATAATGTCTAAGCGTACGCATTCGCTTAACAATTTTCAATTGGCGGCATTTCATGATCTTGTCAGCCTTTCAGGATCGCTCATCTTGGGATTTGCAGCCGCGCTTGACGCCAGAGACGCGGAATCAATTTGGGACCTTTCGCGGCTGGACGAGCTTTGGCAGGCCGAACAATGGGGCAATGACGACGAAGCCGATGCGTTGGTCGCAGTGAAAAAGGCTAGTTTTTTGCACGCTAAGTTGATGTTTGACCTGAGCTTGCCCGAATAGGTTTCACGGTGACCCCAATCCGAACGGTTGTGGGCGTTTTTTAGGCGCAGCGGCTTGACGTTCCGGCGTAACTTCGCCCAAACTCTCTTCCACTGACGGGGATAACCCCGCCAAAACATCTCCGGTCCGAAAAGGTGCCGGTTGAGCCGCCCTAAAACGTGGCGGAAAATCAGGAAGAGGTTAAAATGAATAAATCCGTATTTTTTGGTGCGCTAACAGTAGCTGGCCTTGCGGCTGGCGCTGCTGCTGCGTCCACGCTTGACGATGTCAAAGCGCGCGGCAAGCTGAACTGCGGCGTTACCACAGGTCTGGCCGGTTTTGCTGCCCCCAACGCCAACGGCGAATGGGAAGGCTTTGACGTTGCAGTATGCCGTGCGGTAGCTGCTGCTGTACTGGGCGACCCGAACGCTGTCGAATTCGTTCCGACAACCGGTAAAACCCGTTTCACCGCGCTGGCGTCGGGCGAGATCGATTTCCTCGCACGTAACACCACATGGACATTCAGCCGCGATGTCGACCTCAAGTTCGACTTCATCGGCGTTAACTACTATGACGGCCAAGGCTTCATGGTACCAAAAGAGCTTGGCGTTTCCTCTGCCAAGGATCTGGATGGCGCGACTGTCTGCATCCAAACCGGCACCACAACCGAGCTGAACCTTGCGGACTTCTTCCGCAACAACAACATCAGCTACGAGCCCGTGCCTGTTGAAACAAACGCCGAAGGCCAACAGCAGTATCTGGCCGGTGCGTGCGACACCTATACAACCGACGCGTCCGGTCTGGCCGCGACACGTGCGACCTTTGAAAACCCAGGCGAACACATCATCCTCCCCGAGATCATCTCCAAGGAGCCTCTGGGCCCATTGGTGCGACACGGCGACAACGATTGGGGCGACGTCACCCGCTGGGTGCTGTATGCTCTGATCGCGGCGGAAGAACTGGGCGTCACATCGGCAAACGTCGAAGAGATGACCACAAACACAACCAACCCTGAGGTCGCCCGTCTTCTTGGCACTGAAGGTACATTGGGTGAGATGCTGGGTCTTGAAGCCGACTTTGCGAAGAAAGCTATCGCTTCTCAAGGTAACTATGGTGAAATCTTTGCCAAGAACATCGGCGAAGAGACCCCAATCGGTCTGGCACGTGGCCTGAACGCTCAGTGGACAGATGGCGGCCTGATGTACGCGCCTCCTTTCCGCTAAACACATTCGTCGGAGGGCGCGGAGCATTTCCGCGCCCTTTGCGCCTTTAAGACGCCAAAAATAAACCCGGCCCGCGACATCGAATGATGCGTGAATAACAGGTCCGGCACACAGGGAAAATCTGATGACGACAATGTCCGACCCTCAACAGGGCTCGTTCCGGCTGTCGATGTTGCTAAACGACACCCGCTATAGATCCTATACTTTTCAGTTCATCGCGCTGATTTTGCTTATCGCGTTGATGGCTTTTCTGGGCATTAACCTGGTGCGAAATCTTGCTGAAGCTGGATTGAACATCTCTTACGGGTTTTTGAACGTACCTGCCGGTTATGACATTAACCAATCACTAATCGACTATAACAGCCAATCATCGAACCTGCGTGCGGCGATGGTCGGTATCATAAACACCCTTCTTGTCGCCTTTCTGGCCTGCATAACCGCGACAATCCTCGGCGTGATCGCCGGTGTAGCACGGTTGTCCAAGAACTGGCTCGTTTCGAAATTGATGTCGGTTTACGTCGAGATATTCCGGAATATTCCGGTGCTGATCTGGATTTTGATGATCTACACTTTGATGACCGCTGTTTTGCCAGCGCCAAATCAATTCCGCGGCGACAACGCTACCTCAAGCATGCTGTTTGACGCCTTTGCCTTTACCAACCGCGGTATATACATCCCCGCGCCCGTTTGGGGCCCCGGATCAATGATCGTCGTGGCGACCTTCATCCTCTCGATCATTGCGACGATTATATACCGCCGCTACGCCGTCAGCCTTCTATTCCGGACAGGCAAGCTGTTGCCAATGGGCTGGCCGACAATCGCCATCCTGCTTGTTCCGAGCATCTTGATGTTTTTCATCATGGGTAGTCCCATTGCACTCGATTACCCAGAGCTTAAAGGGTTCAACTTCCGCGGCGGTTTGCAGATCGGCGCACCACTGATCGCGTTGTGGTTGGCTTTGTCGGTCTACACTGGTGCATTCATCGCTGAAAACGTGCGCGCCGGTATTCAAGCCATTTCTAAAGGTCAGACTGAAGCTGCGTCTTCACTTGGGCTACGTCCAAAGCGTGTCATGAACCTCGTGGTTTTGCCTCAGGCGCTTCGGGTCATTATCCCACCACTGATCTCGCAGTACCTCAACATCACCAAGAATTCTTCCTTGGCGATCGCTGTTGGGTATGCCGATATCACCGCGACGCTGGGAGGGATCACCCTTAACCAGACGGGTCGCGCGATCGAATGCGTGCTTTTGCTGATGCTTTTCTACCTCACGATTTCGCTGTCGATTTCGGCAATAATGAACGTTTACAACAATTCTGTCAGCTTGAAGGAACGGTAGGATGTCAGATACACACGCCGCCTCTGTCCCTTATGTGCGGGACACTATGTTGCCACAGAACGCGCCCCCTTCGACCGCACAGGGGCCTGTCAAATGGGTTCGAGAAAGTCTGTTTTCTTCGATCCCTTATACAATCCTTACGCTCGCAGCGCTTTATGTCATCTATCTGATCCTTTCCGGGTTCCTACCCTGGTTACTGGGGGGCGTTTGGACGACATCCAATATCCGGGAATGTCGCGAAGTATTGGATGGGGCACAGGCAGGGTGCTTCTCCGTCCTGACTGAGCGCTGGAACCAACTGCTTTTCGGGATTGCGTATCCCCAAGACGGTTACTGGCGCCCGACGGCGGCGTTTGTGCTGTTGTTTGTCGCGGTGGCACCGGTGCTGTTTGGGAATCTGCCGCGCTGGCTTATCCTCTTTACCGTTCTATATCCTTTCATTGCATTCTGGCTGATATGGGGCGGATCCCTTTTCGTGCCGCTGTCGGCGCTGTTGGCGGCTCTTATCGGGTATGTGATCTACAGCAGAATCGTTAAGAAAAGCTTTGCTGGCGCATTTTTTGCAGGTCTTCTTGCGGGCGGCGTGGCGTGGGTGGTCTTCAGCTTCATCACGCCACAACTCTCGGGGGTGCTCGCACTCGAACCGGTGGCCTCGCGAAACATGGGGGGCTTTATGCTCAACATGATACTGGGCGTCATTTGTGTATCCCTTTCACTGCCATTGGGAATCCTGCTGGCGCTTGGGCGTCAATCGAGCCTTCCTATCATCAAGCTGATCTGCGTTGTTTTCATTGAGTTTATTCGTGGCGTGCCACTGATCACGCTCCTCTTTGTTGCTAACGTGGTGTTGGCCTACTTCCTGCCACCTGGCACCAACTTTGATCTGATCCTTCGTGTTATCATCATGATCACGATGTTCGCGTCGGCCTATATTGCCGAGGTTATCCGGGGCGGGTTGGCAGCGTTGCCGCGGGGGCAATACGAAGCCGCAGATAGCCTCGGGCTCGATTATGCTCAGGCGATGCGCCTGATCATCCTGCCGCAAGCGCTGAAAATCTCGATCCCGGGGATCGTGAACGTGGCTGTCGGGCTGTTCAAGGATACCACGTTGGTCTCGATCATTTCGATGTTCGATCTCGTGGGGATGATTCGCGGTCCGATCCTAGCCTCTACGGATTGGAACGGCGTTTACTGGGAACTCTGGGGTTTTGCTGCCCTTCTGTTCTTTGTCGTTTGCTACGGCATCTCGCAATATTCACAATGGCTGGAACGTCAACTCCAGACCGACCACCATTAAGGAAAGACTTTAATCATGGCTGAACAAGCTCAAGCGCTAAATGTCTCGAACGAGGTCGCGATCAGCATCGAAAACATGAATAAATGGTATGGTACGTTTCACGTACTGCGGGATATCGACCTGACCGTTTATCGTGGGGAACGCATTGTTATCGCTGGGCCGTCGGGGTCGGGGAAATCAACGTTGATCCGATGCATCAATGCATTGGAAGAACACCAAAAAGGCCGAATAGAAGTGGATGGCACCGTGCTATCTTCTGATGTCAAGAATATCGATAAAATCCGATCCGAAGTGGGGATGTGCTTCCAGCACTTTAACCTATTTCCCCATCTGACAATTCTTGAAAACTGTACATTGGCACCCATTTGGGTCCGAAAGACGCCGAAAAAGGAAGCTGAGGAAATCGCGATGCATTTCCTCGAGAAGGTTAAAATCCCTGATCAGGCAGACAAATACCCCGGTCAGTTGTCTGGCGGCCAACAGCAGCGGGTCGCCATTGCACGTAGCTTGTGCATGCGTCCTCGCATCATGCTGTTTGATGAGCCGACCTCTGCCCTAGATCCTGAGATGATTAAGGAAGTGCTCGATACGATGGTTGAGCTCGCGGAAGAAGGGATGACCATGCTGTGTGTGACGCACGAAATGGGTTTCGCGCGACAAGTCGCCAATCGGGTCATCTTTATGGATGAGGGCCAAATCGTTGAGCAAAACGAACCTGAAGAGTTCTTTAACAACCCTCAAAGTCCGAGGACCAAGCTATTCCTTAGCCAGATTCTAGGGCACTAAGCTAGGAGGGCGGGAGTTGTTCCCGCCCTTTTTTCTACCCTGCAAGCATACGCGGTGTGATATGCGCCTCTATCTCGCCGCTATGCCAATGCACATTCTTCCAGTCGTCCACGTCGAACGCTAACACCAGCGTAGCACCAGGAGGCGTGGCACCCGAATATTGCGCTGTGAGGCCCGCACGGGGCAGCAGGTTCGCAATCTCGTTCACGCCGGGGTTGTGCGCGATCAACAACACAGTGGTGCCCTCAGCGCCATGGATGTGCGCCAACAAACGTTCCCTATGTGCAAGATAAAGGCGGTCTGTAAAGATTCGCTTAACATCAGTCGGGATGTCCAAAAGAGAGAGCGTTTCCGACGTACGCCGAGATGCTGAGCAAAGCGCAAGATCTGGCCTGTAGCCCTCTGCAACGAGCCACTGGCCAACTGATACGGCGTCTTGTCGTCCTTTATCATCCAAAGGTCGATCAAAATCAGTGGATACCCCTGCCGGCCAGCCAGCTTTAGCGTGGCGCATTAAAATAAGCCGTCGCATCAACGCTTCCTTAATTTATCGTTCGCATAAACAAGGGGGCAGAGTGTCTAAAGCAGGGAGGTAGCGATATGTAACACACTGATAAATGGTCCGCTATTGACCGCGGATAATACTCCCAGCACCATGTTCGGTGAACAGCTCGAGCAAGCAGGCGTTCGGGGCTCGCCCGTCCAGAATAACGGCTGCCCGTACGCCACCGTCGATTGCGTCAAGCGCGGTCTGTGTCTTGGGAATCATGCCGCCAGCAATAGTGCCGTCTGAAACCATCTGACGGATTTGCGTCGCAGTGAGCTCTGTCAGTACGTCCCCTTCAGCATTTTTTACGCCTGCAACGTCTGTGAGAAGAAGCAACCGATCTGCTTTTAGCGCAGCGGCGATAGCGCCTGCAGCGGTATCGCCGTTAATATTAAACGTTTCGCCATTCCGACCCATACCAAGGGGGGCAATCACTGGAATAATACCTTTATCCGCTAGATCGCGCAGCAAGCGTGGGTTCACTTCAGTCGGTGCACCGACCAATCCAAGCTCGGGGTCTTCTTGGTCACAAATGATAAGCCCGCTATCCTTACCCGATACACCCACACAGCGCCCGCCTTGCGCCGTAATGGCCTGAACGATACGTGCATTAACCAACCCAGACAGAACCATCTCGACGACTTCCATCGTCGCGGCATCGGTGACGCGTTTACCGTTGATAAACTCGGATGTGATATTCAGCCGACCCAACATATCATTGATCATGGGGCCGCCACCATGAATGATAACGGGATTCACGCCGACTTGGCGCATAAGTGCTACATCACGCGCGAACTCTTCCATGGCGTCATCGCTGCCCATGGCATGGCCGCCAAGTTTGATGACAACGGTGGCATCAGCGTAACGTTGCAAATAAGGGAGCGCTTGGCTCAGGGTGCGCGCGGTGGCGATCCAATCGCGGTTCATTTCTCGTTTTCTCATTCTCTGCCTCGGTGAACGCGGAGATACCGTTACTCCAACGTAGCGATAATGGCACGGAGCGTAGGGATGCCCCAGCCCTTTTCAGACGAGGTGACTACGATTTCAGGGTAAGCCGCTGGATGTTTGGCAAGCGCGCCGCGCACCTGCTCCAGAATTTTTTCTCGTTCGACTTCTTTAACTTTATCCGCTTTCGTCAGCACGCATTGAAATGTCACGGCCGAGCTATCCAGCAATGACATGATTTCGTCATCAACCTTTTTTACGCCGTGGCGTGCATCAATCAATACGAAGGCACGCCGCAAAGTCTGGCGACCGGATAAATACTGTTTCAACAATCGCTGCCATTTTTCAACAATGGGCAGAGGCGCATTCGCATAGCCATAGCCAGGCAAGTCGACGAGGTAATGCTCCTCGGCAGCTGTGAAATAGTTGATTTCCTGTGTGCGACCGGGGGTATTCGATGCGCGCGCCAAGGCTTTCATACCGGTTAGCGCATTTATAAGTGTAGATTTCCCGACGTTCGAGCGGCCTGCAAAACAAACTTCCATTCGGTCAGCAGGGGGTAGGCCGTCCATGGCGACAACGCCCTTTACGAACAAGGTCTCGCCTGCAAACAGCATGCGACCTTTTTCGAGCGCGCGCGCATCAGGCTCATCGGCGATGCTGAACTGAACTTGCATATGTTAAAGTACCTTTACCTGGTCACCGATAAAGATGGGACCCGTTTCAATAACCTCGGCATATACGCCGAAATCCTGGTGACCCCAACCCTTCAATATGCGTAACATTTCGATATCGCGTTCGCCAGTTTTTGGGTTCGCGGTTGTCGCCCGACATCTTTCCGTGCGTTCACGGATACGTAGTACCACGCTGCCGATCGCGACCTCTTTACCGACCCAATCTAGTTCGTCCCACGGGCTTCCCGTGTCAAACCAGACGTTGCCGCGCCAGCGATGGGGCGAAACCGGTGTTCCTACCGCATCCGACAGGGCACGCAAGGACGCGTAATTACATAGGCTTACAGACGGGTAGGGGGTGTCGGTAAACCCGCGCCCATCCAACCTGAAAATTGCACTTGGTTGTGCTCTGTTTTCGGGGACAAGGGGTGCGACCCATTCCAGAAATCTGCTGGTTTCACGATCGGGATGGAAGGTAAGTGAGGGGCGGTCTGGGTGGTGCAACGTAAGCAGTTCGCGCGCGCTGTCAAAGGCGGCTGTTATGGCCATTAGCGCTGGCGCTTTGGATCCGGTGCTAAAATTGGCGCAATGCGCCCACTCGGTTCCGTCGGTGCGTGCGGCATCGTGCACGACGGCCCAGGTCCGGTCCCATGGCATAGACTGCCCTGCGGTGAGCGTAGTGTGGGCCAGCTCCTCGCGACCATGGCTCTTGAGCGGGTAGCGATAAAGCTGGGCAACAGTCGTCATTATTTCGGGTCGCCTTTACGTCCGAGCTTCATGCTCCCTTTAATATTACCAAGAATATCAGGCTTGTATCCCTGGCTTCGCATAATCAGATATTGTTGCGTAAATGTGATCGTGTTGTTTGCTATCCAGTAAACAACAAGACCGGACGCAAACCCGCCGAGCATGAACATAAACACCCAAGGCATCCATGCGAAGATCATCTGCTGAGTTGGGTCGGTGGGGGCCGGGTTAAGTTTTTGCTGCAAGAACATGGAAACACCGAGCAACAGCGGAAGGATACCGATAAAGACAAGTGCAAGGACTGTCCCAGCTTCGGGAGCGCCCCATGGCAAAAGGCCGTACAGGTTGTAGATCGAGGTGGGGTCTGGTGCACTTAGATCCTGAAACGGACCGAAGAAGGGCGCGTGGCGCAGCTCGAGCGTCACAAAGATCACTTTATAGAGAGAGAAGAAAATCGGAATCTGCATTAAGATCGGGAGACACCCTGCGGCGGGGTTTACCTTCTCCCTCTTATAAAGCTCCATCATGCCCTGTTGAAGCTTCTGGCGATCGTCCCCAGCATCCTTCTTTAGCTTCTCCATCTGCGGCTGAAGTTCTTTCATCTTCGCCATCGACACATATGACTTATACGCCAGCGGGAAGAGCAGGGCCTTGATCAAAAGCGTCAGCCCGATGATCGCAACTCCCATATTTCCGATCAGCAGGTTAAGGTGGTGCAGAACCCAGAAGATCGGTTTCGTCAGGAAAAAGAACCAGCCCCAATCGATAGAGTCGATGAATTTATACACACCCTGAGCTTCATACGCGCGCAGGATCTCCCATTCTTTGGCACCAGCGAAAAGCTGCGTTGAGACAGTGGCAGCTTGGCCGCTGGCGACAACTTGTGTCGGCATCACTGCTTCGGTCTGGAAAATTTCTGTACGTGGCAGGTACTTGACCGTCAAGCGGGTTGGCTGGGCTGGATCAGGGATAAGATTGGTCATGAAATAGTGACCGGTAAAGCCGATCCAGCCATTGGTTACACCGTCAATGCGTTTGGAGGGCACGCCATTTACAACATCTAGATCGGGGATATCGTCCCAAGCGGTCTCAAGCAGTTCACCATTATTCATGGTGACTAAACCTTCGTGCAGAATGAAGAAGTTCTGAGCGTCGCTTGGGATACCATGACGTGCGATAAGGCCGTAAGGTGCAAGTGAAACCGAGTTTTCAGCCGAGTTTGTAATGGTTTGGTCGATCTTGAACATATAGTTCTCATCGATCGAAATTGTGCGCGAAAAGACCTGGCCGGCCTCATTATCCCAAGTTAGCGTGACAGGCGCGTCAACCGACAGCGTTTCACCATCGCTGAGCGACCAAAGAGTGCTCGGGCCGGGGACTTGATCGGGTGAGATGCCCGCGCCGGGTGCCCAGCCATAAAGCGCGTAATAAGCGTCGGTAGAGCCTGCGGGAGATAGCAATCTTACAGTCGGGGCGTCTTCCTCGATCGTTGTGTTATAGTCTTTTAGGTACAGATCATCCACTCGGCCACCAAGCAACGATATAGAGCCAGCGATACGGGCAGTCTCGACAGCAATACGCGGCGCTGTATCTAGGGCCTCTGTAGAAGACGCGCTGTCTTCGGCTGGTATGCTCGCCGACCCAGCGTTCGCTGGAACAACAGCCTCTGACGCGTTTGCATCAGTGGTTTGCAGCGGAGGCTCAGAGAGGGTTTCGGTTTCCTGAGGTGGGAACAAAACGAACCACCCTAGGATGACTATGAAACTGAGAACCGTCGCAAAAATGAGATTCTTGTTTTGATCGTCCATTTGACCGTCACCTGATGCCTGTAATATCAGCGTGGGTTCAACAGAGTAAGGTGCCAAAGGTCAAGTAAATTCGGCCCTTGCATCCGAGCGCTTCCCGTAAAGTGGATCTTATTGTCAGGCAATGTCACCGAAGGCCCGTGGCAAATAATCGAGTTTTTTGATGTGCGTATGCATCCAGCCGACGACCTGTTCCGGGGGCATAGGTTGCGCGATTCCGGGACCTTGAACGTTGTCGCAACCAAGTTGGGACAATAGTTCATGTTCTCCTGAGGTCTGCACACCGCAAGCAAGAGTTTCGGTGCCCAGATCTTGTGCCATTGCGAGGACAGTGGACAAAATGAGACGACGGTTGATGCTTAAGTTCGCTCCGGTCGTTAGCGATGGATCAATTGCTACGACGTTTATATCATATTTCTGAACGATCTCTACACAACGAGGGCCGCTGCCGAATCCATTTAGTCCGGTTTGGCTGCCCAGCTCATGAAGCTTCCGAAGAAGCATGATCACCGGTGGCCCGGGTTGGCGCTGACAAAGATAGGATGGGAGCGCGATGCGCAAAAAGCGGGGAGGGAGATCGAGCCGCTCAAGTTCCCATTCTACCTTCTGTAATAGTAGTGGATCATCCATCTGTGAAGGCGCGAGGTTGTAGATTATCTGAACTGAAGAACGACAGGTGCGCGGCAGCTTCTTTGCTTCCAAAAGAATTGTTGAGAGAGGGAAAAGTGGCTCGCTATCCGTCTCACTTGGTGCTCCCATCGACGTGCCATTTTGTTGATGAGGTATGATCGACTCGACACATGAAGCGCGTATTGCGCAAAAACCACTTACCTCACCCGAGTGCGTCGAAATTTGTGGTTGGAATAGCACTGGATCATGCTGGTGCCGGGCCGGACGTGAACGTGATATGCTATTGATCACAGGCGCTGCAACGGGCCTCACTGCATCTTGCCGCGAGGCATAGGTTGATTGAGCGACAGCGCGGGACCGTCCTAAGAATAGATATATTAGCGGGAGCAAGACCGCGCCCACGAAGGCGAACCCCTGCCATCCGAACCACAGGAATGCCAATGCCAAGGCAATCCCGATTGTGAAGCCTGCGGGCGCGAAAACGCGTTTCCCTTTGTGCAGAAAAGATTTGGCGAACTCATTGATATCGTCTTGTTTCAAAGCAGCCCCCGACTGACATATTACCGGTTTAGGCAATAGGGGGCATGTCTGATGAAAAGGTTAATGTTCGCCTTTTGGTCTGTATAATTTGCTTCAAATTCCGAAGAGTTTCGGGGTTTACTTCGCCCGTTCGAGGCCCGCAAAATCAAACAGCTCCGGATCCAAAAGATGCGAGGGGCGCGCATTCATAAGTGCGCGAAACATCACCTGACGGCGCCCGGGACTGTTTGCTTCCCAGCCGTCTAAAATCGCTTTCACCTGCTGGCGTTGTAACCCGTCTTGCGAGCCACATAGATCACACGGAATGATTGGATAATTCATGGCAGTTGAAAATTTTTCGCAATCGGCTTCCGCGACAAGAGCCAGCGGACGGTATAGGAACAGGTCGCCTTCTTCATTCAGAAGCTTCGCTGGCATGGTCGCCAAGCGCCCGCCATGAAACAAATTCATAAAGAAAGTTTCTAGGATGTCATCCCGGTGATGGCCAAGAACCACGGCGGTGCAGCCTTCCTCACGTGCGATTCGATAAAGATGCCCACGGCGGAGCCTGCTGCACAACGCACAGAATGTGCGACCTGCGGGGATCTTGTCTGTAACGATTGAGTAGGTGTCTTGATATGCAATACGGTGCTTTACCCCCATTTTGTCGAGGAAAGCAGGCAGGACTGTTGCCGGAAAATTGGGCTGACCCTGGTCAAGGTTGCACGCGATAAGCTCTACCGGGAGGAGCCCACGCCATTGTAGCTCGTGTAGAATGGCCAGAAGAGTATAACTATCTTTCCCGCCAGACATGCAAACCAGCCATTTACCACCGGGTTCGACCATCCCGTATTGCTCAATCGCCTCGCGGGTTAGCCGCACGAGTCGTTTGCGCAGCTTCCGAAATTCGGTGCTTTGTGGTGCACCATGGAAAAGCGGGTGGATATCTTCGGGATGATCAAGCATGTGGGTGGCTTAGTGCAACTGTGTTGGCCGATCAAGCGTCGCTGCGTCGTTATCGATACTACGACGTCGTGCAGGCGAACTCTAGCGCCAGGCAATAGGACAGTCGCTAGTTTACTCAGGAACGTTGTCGATGCCGCTGCTCCCCCATGGGTGGCAGCGAGCGATGCGTTTCAGGGTAAGCCAACCCCCTTTAGTAGCACCGTGCTTGGAGAGGGCTTCTAGTGCGTAGGCGCTGCAAGTGGGGTGGTATCGACAGTTGTAGCCGACCCATGGGCTGAAAATTAGGCGGTACCCCCTGATAGGCAGTGCCAATAGACGTGCCATAGGGCTCACTTTTGAGGACCACTGCGCTGCTTGCCATGCAGAATACCCAAAGCTTTGACAAAATCCGATTGCAACGTATTGAAGGGGAGCGATGCAGTGGCACCACTGCGGCCCACGAGCACATAATCCATACCATCGCGTCCCTGATGTGGAAGCGTCAGGCGGGCAAGCTCGCGCAAGCGCCTTTTGGCGCGATTGCGGGCGACAGCGTTGCCGACTTTCTTGGAGCACGTAAAACCTACGCGTATTCCCTCCGCTTCACCGTCAGCACGTCTGCGCATCTGAAGGATAAAGCCGGGCATCGCTGCCCGAGGGGCACGCGAGGCCCGCTGGAAGTCGGGCCTATTTTTCAGCGTTTCCAAACGAAAAGAAACCGCCGGAAGCGTTTCCTCTGGTGTGGCGCATCTGCCATCCATAGGTGCCTCTGACGGTGTCATATCTTTTAAAAACCGAAGTCGCGTATTACGCGCTCAGTTCTTTCCGGCCTTGTGCACGGCGCGAGTTAATGATCTTGCGACCCGCTTTGGTTGCCATGCGTGCGCGGAAACCGTGGCGCCGTTTGCGCACAAGGTTTGAAGGTTGATAGGTGCGTTTCATCGCTCCGACTCCACTTTATACTTTAGCACGCCACCAGATTCGGCGCGTCACTGTCATTTCAAGCCCTGCTCCTAAAGCTGCAGCACGGGCAAGTCAAACCCTTGGAGCCGATATTTCGACCTTTGCAACAAATTAAGCCAGCTTATCTGCCCGATGTTACAGTTTTCTTGGGAATTGCCGTAACATGGTCCTAAAAGCCGCCTCCACATCAACCACACGTGAGGACCCTATCTGAATGGCAATATTTGACCCATCTAATAGGGAGCAGCTTATAGTGTTTTGAAAGTGACCCGACAATATGCCCGCACAAGCCTCTGAAAAACCTTTATGGTTTCGCTATTTACCCTTTGTGGGCATTCTGGTGGTCGCAGTGTTGGGGTTCTTTGCCCTGCGCGATTACCTCACTTTCGAGACATTGCGCGACAACCGCGAGGCGCTGATCGCATTCCGCGATTCGCACTATGGGCTTACGGTTCTCGTTTTTCTGGGCATTTATATTGCGATTGTCGGATTTTCTCTTCCGGGGGCTAGCATCGCAACGATCACCGGCGGTTTCCTATTTGGGACGGTGTTCGGGGTTCTGGTTAATGTGACCGGCGCGACGTTGGGGGCGGTTGTGATCTTTCTTGCCGCGCGCATGGGGCTGGGGGCCGCATTAAAAGCGCGAATGGACGCATCGGACGGGCTGGTGCGTAGGATCAAGGCAGGTATTGACGACAACCAATGGTCGATGCTGTTCTTCCTGAGGCTGGTCCCCGTGGTGCCGTTCTTCGTGGCAAACCTTATCCCTGCATTCCTTGGCGTGCCGATCCATCGCTTTGTAATTTCGACGTTTTTAGGTATTATCCCGGGCTCGCTGGTGTTCACCTCGATCGGGGCAGGGCTGGGGACGGTGTTTGCACAGGGTGCAACGCCAGACTTTGGCATTATCTTTGAACCGCATATTCTACTACCTATTCTAGGGCTCTGCGCTTTGTCGGTGCTGCCCGTCGTGTTGAAAGCTGTCACCGGCAAAAAGGAACTTTTGAAATGAATCGCATCAAAACCGACCTGTTGATCATTGGCGCAGGCTCTGGTGGACTGTCCGTCGCGGCGGGGGCCTCGCAAATGGGGGCTGACGTTGTCCTGCTCGAAGGGCATAAGATGGGCGGCGACTGTTTGAACTTTGGTTGCGTGCCGTCGAAGGCGTTGATCGCCACGGGCAAGGCCGCCTATGGCCAGCAGCATAGTGCGCAACTTGGCGTGACCAACGCGGGCGGCGAGGTCGATTATGCCGCGGCCAAGGACCATGTGGCAGATGTGATCGCGCAGATCGCGCCCGTCGACAGCCAAGAGCGGTTTGAAGGCTTTGGTGTCAAGGTCATCCGTGAATACGGGCGTTTCATTTCGGATGATGAAGTTCAGGCCGGCGATACGATCATCAAAGCGCGACGGATCGTCATTGCCACGGGGTCTTCACCCCTCGTGCCCCCAATTTCGGGCTTGGACAAAACGCCTTATGAGACGAACGAGACACTGTTCAATTTGCGCGAAAAGCCCGATCATCTGCTGATCATCGGTGGCGGTCCCATCGGCATGGAGATGGCGCAGGCGCATATGCGCATGGGTGTTAAAGTCACCGTGATTGAGGGCGACAAAGCTCTGTCCAAGGATGATCCGGAACTCGCGGCGATCGTGTTGCAAACCCTTAAGGATGAGGGCGTAGAGATTGCCGAGGGGGCACAGGCCGCAGAAATCCGGGGCGACATCGGCGCGATTGAGGTCGAAGCCAAGGACGGGCGCGTTTTCAAAGGGTCGCATCTTTTGGTCGCTGTTGGCCGCAAAGCGAACACGGATCGGCTGGACCTAGATAAAGCAGGCATCGAGCCAATCAAAAACGGGATCAAGGTAGACGATTCCCTGCGCACCACCAATCGCAAAGTCTATGCGATTGGTGACGTTGCCGGTGGGATGCAGTTTACGCATGTTGCTGGCTACCACGGGGGGGTCGTGATCCGATCGCTAATGTTCGCGCTGCCGGCCAAGGCGAAAACGGCGCATATCCCTTGGGCCACTTACACTGATCCTGAATTGTCACAGGTCGGCCTGAGCGAGGCGCAAGCCAAGGAAAAGCATGGCGACAAGCTTGAGGTTGTCCGGTTTCACTATAACCACAACGACCGCGCCATTGCTGAACGCAAAACCAAGGGGCTGATTAAGGTCATGGTGGTCAAGGGGCGTCCCGTCGGCGCAAGCATTGTCGGCTATCAAGCAGGGGAGTTGATCAACCTATGGGCTTTGGCGCTGGCAAATAACATGAAAATGAGCCAGATTGCCTCTATGGTTGCACCTTACCCTACCATCGGCGAAATCAACAAACGTGCGGCAGGGGCATATTTCAGCCCGCGGCTGTTCGAAAGCGATTTGGTCAAGACTGTCGTTCGGTTGGTGCAGCGGTTCATCCCATAAAGCGCGCATTAATGCTTAAATCTCTCTCTGGCCGGCTTCTTATTCTGACCACCATCTTTGTGATGCTGGCTGAAGTGTTGATCTTTGTGCCTTCTATCGCGCGGTTTCGCGAAGAATACATGATGAACCGGTTGGAGCGGGCGCAGATCGCATCGCTCACCGTGCTGGCGAGCGATATGATCGACCCCGAGCTTGAGGCAGAATTGCTGCGTACTGCGCAGGTTTTCAATGTGGTGCTGCGGCGGGACCGGATTCGCCAATTGGCGCTGTCATCCCCGATGTCGCAGACGATTAAAGAGACCTACGATCTGCGCGACGCTTCTGCCTGGGTGCTGATTCGCGACGCTTTTCGCCAGTTGGCGGAAACAGAGCCGGGGGTGATCCGGGTGATCGGTGCCCCAGTGCAAGATGCAGGCTTGCTTATCGAAATCACGATGGAGGCAGCGTCTCTGCGTACTGCCATGATCGACTATGGCATCCGGATCCTCGTTCTGTCGGCAGCGATCTCTATGATGACAGCCTTCTTGCTGTTCCTGACGATGCGGGCCTTCCTTCTTAAGCCGATCAAGGGCGTGGTGGGGCACATGCAGAATTACGCGCTCGCCCCCGAAGACGCGCGGCGGATCATTACACCCTCTGCCGGCGTCACAGAGGTCCGCGAGGCCGAGGAAGCGTTGATGAAGCTGGAAACCGAGCTGACCCAAGCCCTACGGCAAAAGGAACGTTTGGCTCAGCTGGGCCAGGCGGTCAGCAAGATCAGCCATGATCTACGCAATATTCTCACATCAGCACAGCTGTTTACGGATCGCATCGAAATGTCCGAGGATCCGACGGTCAAACGTATGGCTCCCAAGCTGGTAAGCTCCATCACCCGCGCCGTGCATCTATGCGAATCCACCTTGGCATTCGGGCGCGCTGAAGAACCAAGCCCGACGCTGACAGTGACGCCGCTCCTGCGTATTGTAGATGATGTCGTTGATAGCGAACGGTTGGCTGTTAACGGGGCGGATCTGACATTCACCTGTGACGTGCCGCCTGATCTGCATGTGCGCGCCGACCCAGAGCATTTGTTCAGGGTTCTTGCGAACCTCGTGCGCAATGCACGTCAGGCGATAATCGGCACCGGGCAGCAGGGCGAAATTCTGATCACCGCAAGGGACGAAGCTAGCGATTGGATCATCCGCATCAGTGACAACGGCCCGGGATTGCCTCCTAAAGCGCGTGAACATCTGTTTACAGCATTCAAAGGCGGTGCACGCAAAGGCGGATCGGGTCTGGGGCTCGCCATCGCGGCAGAGCTGGTGCGCGGTCACGGCGGCACGTTGGAGCTGTCAGAGACGGGCGGCTTGGGCACCGTGTTTACCCTGACTTTGCCCAAGGGCGATGGCTCTTTCAAATTTGTTTAAAGAATATTAGCGTTCGGCAAAAGAAGGGGTTGCAAACCCCCGCGCCCAGAACTAAACCCCGCCTTAACGGACCGATAGCTCAGCTGGATAGAGTACCTGACTACGAATCAGGGGGTCGGGGGTTCGAATCCTCCTCGGTCCGCCACTTTCAAACATCGTTAGATTTTGAACTTGGCGGCGCAGCCGTCCGCATTTTTCATATCAAACTGGTTACCCTACACGCATGATCGCGCGCTGGGCCGTTTGTGCTTAATCGTTTGATCTTATTGGGGGTATGGCCCGTTTGGGCGAGGTAACCCGCGCGGGTGCAAGGGCGCGCGGGTTGTGGGCGTGGGTGCCTAAAGCGACAGACTTAGGCGATAGCCTCGTCCCAGCCAGTGTCCTGATCCGCCAGTTTGACACGGGTCGGCAGGCCGATGGTGTCGAGCAGGGCAAAGAGCGGCTTTGGGTCCAGCTCTTCGACGTTAACCATCGTGCCGGTATCATAGGTGCCATCTGCAATCAGCATAGCCATCGCCACGGGGGGCACGCCAGCGGTATAGGAAATGCCTTGGCTGCCGACCTCGCTATACGCGTCTTTGTGATCGGCGACGTTGTAGACAAACACCTCTACGTCCTTGCCGTCCTTGGTGCCTTTGACCAGATCGCCAATGCAGGTCTTGCCAGTATAGTTCGGCGCAAGGGTAGACGGGTCGGGCAGCACGGCTTTGACCACCTTCAGCGGCACGACCTCAAGCCCTTCGGCGGTGACCACGGGCTGTTCGGACAATAGGCCAAGGTTTTGCAGCACGGTGAAAACATTGATGTAGTGATCGCCAAAGCCCATCCAGAAGCGCACATCGGCCTGCGGGTAATTCGCTGCAAGCGAGTGCACCTCGTCATGGCCTGACATATAGGCCTTCTGCTTGCCGACCACGGGCAGATCCCATTCGCGGCCGACCTCGAACATCTTGTTCTCTTGCCACGCGCCTTCCTGCCAGCTGTAGACCGTGCCGGTGAATTCGCGGAAGTTGATCTCTGGGTCGAAGTTGGTCGAGAAATACTTGCCGTGGCTGCCCGCGTTGATGTCGACGATGTCGATGGATGTCACATCGTCCATGAATTCGTCCACGGCGAAACGGGCAAATGCATTAACCATACCTGGATCAAAGCCCGCGCCCAGAATTGCGGTTGTGTTCGCCTTGGCGCAATCCTCGCGGCGTTTCCATTCATAGTTGCCGTACCAAGGCGGCGTTTCGCATATTTTGGTCGGATCTTCGTGAATGGCCGTGTCGATATAGGCGACGCCGGTGCGAATGCAGGCTTCAAGCACGGTCATGTTCACGAAGGGCGAACCGACATTGATCACGATCTGCACGCCTAGGTCGTTGATCAGCGCCTCTACCGCGTCGCTGTCCATCCCGTCGACCGCATGGGCATTAAAAATGCCGTCCTGTTTCATCGCGCCTTTGGCATGCACGCTTTCAATGATCGCTTCGCATTTTGACACGGTGCGGCTGGCGATATGCAGATCGCCCAACACGTCATTGTTTTGCGCGCATTTATGCGCCACGACCTGCGCGACGCCACCGGCACCGATGATAAGAACGTTACGTTTCATGTATTCATTACACCTCTTGTAAGGGAAGGGTTAGGAGAGGGCGGATTTGAAATCCTCGTAGTCGAATGACCGGACCGATGTAATCGTTCCATCAAGCTCACGAATGGCGATGCCGGGCATCTTGACGCCGTTGAACCAGTTCTTCTTGACCATAGTATAGCCCGCAGCGTCCTGAAACGAAATGCGGTCACCTGGTTTAAGCGGGGCGTCGAACTTGAACTCGCCGAAAATATCGCCTGCAAGGCAGGATTTGCCGCAGATCATCCAGTCGTGGGCACCGGAGTTCGGGGCCACCTTGGCGGGCTCGCGGTAGATCAGCAGATCAAGCATATGCGCCTCGATCGAGCTGTCGACGATGGCAAGGTTCTTGCCATTATGCAGGGTATCAAGCACGGTCGTCTCTAACGTCGCAGCGCCGGTGATCGCGGCCTCTCCGGGTTCAAGGTAGACCTGAACGCCATAGGTGTCGGACAGGGTTTTCAGCCGCGCGGCCAGACGGTCCAACGGGTAGCCTTTGCCGGTGAAATGGATGCCGCCGCCAAGGCTGATCCAGTCCATCCGGTGGATCGTGTCGCCAAAGCGGTCTTCGATCAACGTCAGCATATCCGCGAACCGGTCGAAATCGTCATTCTCGCAATTGTTGTGAAACATCAGACCCGTAATGCGGTCGGCCACGGCGGCGATCTGCGCCGGATCATGTTCGCCCAAACGGCTGAAGGGGCGGGCGGGATCGGCCAGATCGAATTCCGATGTCGACACACCGGGGTTCACCCGCAGCCCGCGCGTATGCCCTGCCGATGCCGCATCGAAACGGTCCAGCTGGCCGATGGAGTTGAAGATGATCTTGTCGCTATTGGCCAGCACCTCGGCGATCTCGTCATCATCGTAGGCCACTGAATAGGCGTGGGTTTCGCCGCCGAATTTCTCGTAACCCAGCTTGACCTCATACAGCGAGGAGGACGTGGACCCATCCATATATTGCGCCATGAAATCAAAGACTGACCATGTGGCAAAACATTTCAACGCCAGCAAGGATTTCGCGCCCGACGCCTCGCGCAGCCAGGCGATCTTTTCCATGTTGGTCTGGAGGCGGGATTTGTCGATCAGATAATATGGGGTCTTCATGGCAGATCCTTTACAAAACGACGCAGACGCGGTGCGCGTTCCGATTAGGGGATGTTGCCGTTCAACGCAAACTCTGATGCGTCGCGCGACTATCACGAAAGGACCGTGATCGGCCCTCCTTCAGCGCCAGATCAATTGCTGCGGAAGATACGGGATTCGCCGATCATCTGTTCAAGCGCTGCGATCCTCTCGGCACTTTGGTCAGAGCTGCGCGATTGCACATCGGCGACCAGCGCTTCGATCAAAAAGTTGATCGCCAGCGTTGAATCCCAGCTCGACGGCACCTCGACCATGGCGCGGAAACAGTGGCGGGCGTGTTTTTCGATGGGCGATCCCCATGCGTCGGTGAACAGCACGATGGTCGCGCCTTGCTTGACCGCAAGATCGGCGAGCTTTTCCAGCTCTTTCTCGTAGCGGCGGATGTCGAACACGATCAACACCGCGCCTGCGTCCATATCGAGCAAGGATTGCGGCCATGCACTGGGGGAGGAATCAAGCAGCGTAACCTGCGGTCGGATGATCTGTAGGTGATTGAAAAAATAATGCGCGTTGGACCGCGTGATGCGTCCACCCAACAGAAAAAGCCGGTGCGAAGGATCAGAGAGCAGCGCCGCAACATCGTCAAACTCGGCCAGATCGAGCCGTTCCAGCGTGCGGTTCACATTGCCCGACACAGCCTGAATAAAGCGTGACACCATGTGATCGCTGCTGTCGCTGGGGGTCTCGAGCTTGGCCAGTGGTTTTTTCATCCGTGCGCCGATTTCACCGCGGATGGCGTCTTGCATATCAGAGTACCCGTCGAACCCAAGCTTGCGTGCAAGCCTCACGATTGTGGGCGATGATACCTCGGCCAACTCAGCGAGACGGTTGATAGATTGCAGCCCCGTAAGCAGCTGGTCGTCCAGCAAAACAGCCGACAGTTTTCGTTCTGCCGCCGTCAGCTCGGCCTGCTTTTCTTTCAGCAGGTCGCGGACCAGTACTTTTTTATGCAAGTCATGTTCCTTTCGGTACAGCGCGTGGTGGTGTGAAGCAAAGATTACAGAAAAAATCTTGACAGGCTAGAAAATTCTGTAGTGATTGTGAGGCAACAAATTGACAGGGTCACCGTGACTGACACCGATTGGAATGCCGTAAACATCATAAACCCGCAGGGGCAGGGGGGCTGGTTGCTGGTGTGTGAACACGCCTCGCGCCGGATTCCTGATGCGCTAGGCGGGTTGGGGCTGTCATCTGCGGCGGGCGGGTCGCATGCGGCTTGGGACATCGGCGCGCTGGATGTGGCGCACGCGCTGTCAGATGCGCTGGACGCGCCTTTGGTTGCGGGCGATATTTCGCGGCTGGTCTATGATTGCAACCGCCCGATAACAGCCCCCGACTGCGTTCCGGCGCGCAGCGAAGTCTATGATATTCCCGGCAATGCGGGGCTGGATGATGCCCGCCGGCAGCAGCGGTATGACCAAGTACATACGCCGTTCCATGATGCGGTCACCAAAGTGCGCACCAGCTGGAAACCGACCCAAGCAGCACCGGTGTTGGTCACGATCCACAGCTTTACGCCTGTCTATAACGGGGCGACCCGCGCGGTCGAGCTGGGCTTTCTCTACCACGCTCAGCCCGCCGCGGCGCAGGCGTTGCTGGCGGTCGAACAGGCACGCGGGCGCTATGCCTCGGCGCTGAACGAACCCTATGCAGCGACAGACGGCGTGACCTATACGCTTGAAAAACATGGCGAGGCGCAGGCGCTGCCCGCCGTGATGATCGAGATACGCAATGATCTGATCGACACACCCGAAAAAGCGCAGGCCATGGCAGGGCATCTGGCCGAGAGCCTGACCCGAGCCTTTCCCGCCCCCAACAGCGAGGCCGCCAGATGAAGGCGATGCGCAGATACATTCGGGTGGTGGATGGCTTCAACTATGGCCTAGGCCGGATCATGATGTACGGGATTTTCGTCCTGATGGGGATCCTGTTGTGGTCGTCGTATAACAAAACCTTTGCATCGCCACAACTTTGGACGCTGGAAATGGCACAGTTTGTGATGGTGGGGTATTACATCCTGGGCGGGCCGTATGCGCTGCAGATGGGCGCGAATGTGCGGATGGATCTATTTTATGCCGAGCTGACCCCGCGCAAAAAGGCGTGGACCGATTGCATCACTGTATTGTTCCTGCTGGTCTATCTGGTGATCCTGCTGTGGGGCGGTATCGAATCCACAATGTACTCCTTCAAATACGGCGGAGAGCGCAGCCCGACCGCGTGGCGGCCCTATATGTGGCCGGTCAAAGTGACCATGTGCATCGGCATCACCTTAATGCTGCTTCAAGCTGTCTCTGAGCTGTTCAAGGACATCCTTTTCCTCAAATCCGCAGAGGACACGCGCGATGCCTTATGAGCTGATCGCCATTCTAATGTTTTCGACCATGATGCTGATGTTGCTGACGGGGCAGCGTGTGTTCGGGGCGATCGGCTTTGTCGCGGTGATGGCCGCCCTATTTTTGTGGGGCGACCGGGGCGGCTATGACATCGGGTTTTCTGCCGCGATCAAGCTGATGCGCTGGTACCCGTTGCTGACCCTGCCGATGTTTATCTTCATGGGATATGTGCTGTCGGAAAGTAAAATTGCCGACGATCTATATAAAATGTTTCACGTGTGGATGGGCGGATTGCGCGGCGGACTGGCCATCGGGACGATCGGGCTGATGGTGTTGATTTCCGCCATGAACGGCCTGTCGGTGGCGGGCATGGCGATCGGTGCAACAATTGCGCTGCCCGAGCTGTTGAAGCGAAACTATGACAAGCTGATGGTGACCGGGGTCATTCAGGCGGGGTCCAGCCTTGGCATCCTCGTGCCGCCTTCGGTCGTGCTGGTGCTCTATGCGATGATCGCGCGGCAACCTGTGGGGCAGCTGTGGCTGGCGGGCGCGATCCCGGGGCTGATGATGGCCACGATGTTCATCATCTATATCGCCATCCGCTGTCGCATGAATCCCGATCTGGGCCCGACCCTGTCCGCCGAAGAGCGCGATGTGGGCTGGCCTGAAAAGCTGCGTCTGTTACGTGCGGGCCTGCTGCCTGTGGTGATCTTTGCCGTGATGATGGTGCCGTTTGTGAACGGCTGGACCTCGCTTGTCGAAAGCTCTGCCATTGGGGCGATCGCCGCCTTTGTTGCGGCTGTGCTGAAAGGGCGGATGACGCGCACCGTCTTTGAAAACTCGGTACGCCAGACCCTTGCAATCACCTGTATGTTCATGTGGATCATCCTCGCGGCGCTGGCCTTTGGTGCCGTGTTCGACGGGCTTGGGGCGGTCAAGGCGATTGAAAGCCTGTTTACCGAACAATGGGGCCTGAACCCTTGGGTGATCTTGATCCTCATGCAGCTGTCGTTTCTGGTTATGGGGACGTTTCTGGATGACACGGCCATGCTGGTCATCGTGGCGCCGCTTTACGTGCCGCTGGTGGGCGCGCTCGGGTTCGATCTGGTGTGGTATGGTGTGCTTTATACGATCACCTGCCAGATCGCCTATATGACGCCGCCCTTCGGCTATAACCTATTTCTGATGCGCGCCATGGCCCCGCCAGAGATCACGATTCGCGACATTTACCGGTCGATCATCCCCTTTGTTGGCGTGATGGTACTGGCGCTCGCGGTCGTCATGATCTTTCCGCAGATCGCGCTTTGGCTGCCGAACTATGTCTACGCGAAATAAGCATTACCAACCAAGTGGTCAGAGAAACTGGCCCGTTTCAACCCAACCCCAACAAGGAGTATGAGACATGACAACAAGACGTAAGTTCCTGAAAGGTGCCGCCATTGCCGGCCCCGCGACCCTTGCCGGGCCGTCAATCCTGCACGCCCAAGAGCCGATACGCTGGCGTTTCCAGACCTATGCGGGGTCTGCGCTCGGGGAAGAGGTGACCAAACCCGCCATCGACGCGATCAACGCGGCGGCACAAGGCGAGCTTGAGATCGAATTGTTTTATGCGGACCAGATCGTCCCCACGGGCGAGCTTTTCCAAGCATTGCAACGCGGCACCATCGACGGCGTGCATTCGGATGACGACTCCATGGCGTCGCCGACACCTGTTCGGTCTTTCGGCGGGTATTTCCCGTTGGCCACAAAGCACGCGCTCGATGTGCCGGTGCTGTTCAATCAATACGGTCTGGCAGATATCTGGCGCGAGGAATACGCCAAGGTCGGCGTGCATTGGCTATCCGCGGCGGGGCAGGACCCTTGTAACTTCAACACCGTCAAGCCGATCAAATCGCTGGCCGATATGGACGGGCTCAAGCTTTATACCTTCCCGACAGCGGGCCGCTTCCTGTCGCAATTCGGTGTCGTGCCGGTCAACATCCCCTATGAGGACGCCGAAGTCGCGGTTCAGACAGGCGAACTGGACGGTATGGCGTGGTCGGGCATCACCGAAGACTACACCGTGGGCTGGGCCGATGTGACCAACTACTTCTGTACCAACAACATCTCGGGGGCGTGGATCGGGTCGTTCTTTGTCAACGCCGAGAAATGGGCAGAGTTGCCGGATCACCTCAAGCAGATCGTAAACTCCGCGATCGAGGCCAGCCACACCTATCGCAACCAATGGTATTGGGGCGGCGAGGCACGTCTGCGTGCATCTGGCGAAAAGCTGGAACTGACTTCGGTACCGCAGGAAGAATGGAAAGTGGTCGAGGAAGCCGCCGTGAAATTCTGGGACGAGATGGCGGAAGAAGGCGAAACCGCCGCCAAGATCGTGCAGATTCTCCGCGACTATAACAATGTCATCTCGAAAGCGGGCCCGCCCTATACTTTCGGCTGAGCCTAGTTTGACATCATGAACATCGGGGCGGCGCATCTGTGCCGCCCCCTCACATCAAAAGGGACGTTTGCAGATGGGCAATCTTACTTTCGACACGCTCAAGGACCTGGCCGCCAAAGGCGAGGTGGATACCGTGCTGGTGGCACTGGTGGACATGCAGGGCCGCCTCATGGGCAAGCGTTTTCACGTCACGAATTTCATCGACCATTCCCACGCGGAAACACACTGCTGCAATTATCTGCTGGCGACCGATCTGGTGATGTCCACGCCCGAGGGCTTCGCCTCGACCAGCTGGGAAACCGGCTATGGCGATTATGTGCTGCGCCCCGATCTGTCGACCATGCGCCATGTGCCGTGGCTGGACAAAACCGTGCTGGTGCTTGGCGATGTGCTGGATCACCACACCCACGAACCTGTCTCCCATTCGCCGCGCGCCATGCTGAAAAAGCAGATCGCCCGTCTGGATGCGATGGGCTTTGACGCGATGATGGCGACCGAGCTTGAGTTCTTTTTGTTCGAAGGCGACTACCGCACCCTGCAGAAAGAGAAATACGCCAACCTCGTGCCCCTGAACGGCCACAACGAAGATTACTGCTTGTTCCAAACCACAAAGGAGGAAAGCTTCCTGCAGCCGCTGCGCAACCATCTGGTGGGGGCGGGGATTCCGGTCGAATGTACCAAGGGCGAGGCCGAAGTCGGCCAGCAAGAGCTGAACATCCGCTACGCCGACGCGCTGGCCTGTGCCGATCACCACACAATCTCCAAGCAGGCCGTGAAAGAGATCGCCTATCAGCAGGGGTTCTCTGCGTCCTTCCTGCCCAAGTGGTCGGCGGATAAGGTCGGCTCGTCCAGCCATGTGCATATGTCGCTCTGGAAAGACGGCGCACCGGCGTTCTATGACAAGGAGGCCAAGCTGGGGATGTCGCAAATGATGCAGCATTTCATGGCGGGACTGATCGCCTACGCCCCTGATATCACATATTTCTTCGCCCCGTACATCAACAGCTACAAGCGTTTTGCCAAAGGCACCTTTGCCCCGACCAAGACCGTCTGGTCCGTTGATAATCGCACCGCGGGGTTCCGTCTGTGTGGCGATGGCACCAAGGGTATTCGCGTCGAATGTCGCATCGGTGGCTCTGATCTGAACCCCTATCTGGCGCAGGCTGTGCTGTTGGCGGCGGGCCTCAAGGGCATTGAGGAAAAGCTGCCCCTGCAAGAGCCGACGTTGGGCGATGTCTACGAAGACGCCAACGTCACCGAAATCCCCCGCACCCTGCGTGCCGCGACCCAAACGCTGCGCAACTCTGCCATGTTGCGCGAGGCCCTTGGCGACGACGTGGTCGACCACTACACCCGCGCAGCCGAATGGGAGCAGGAGGAATACGACAAGGTCGTGACCGACTGGGAAATCAACCGCGGATTTGAGCGAGCATAAACCATGACAAACACTTTGAAATGTATCTCACCGATTGACGGATCGGTTTACCTTGAACGCCCTGTCCTGTCGCTGGAGGCGGCACGCGATGTCTGCGCCCGCGCCAAGGCAGCACAAGGCGCATGGGCCGCGCGCCCCTTGTCCGAACGTGTCCAACTGGTGCGCGACGCCATTGCCGAGGTGGGCAAAACCACCGATCGTATGGCGCAGGAACTGGCGCATCAGATGGGTCGACCCGTGCGCTATGGCGGCGAGTTTGGCGGCTTTGCCGAGCGCGGCAACTATATGGCCGACATTGCCGAAAAGGCGCTGGCCCCGACGATTGTCGAAGACAGCGACAAGGCCACCCGCAAGATCACCCGCGAAGCGCGCGGCGTAGTGCTGGTCGTGGCCCCGTGGAACTACCCTTATATGACGGCGATCAACACGGTCGCGCCAGCGCTGATCGCAGGTAATACCGTGGTGCTGAAACACGCCACCCAAACCCTGCAAGTGGGTGAACGTCTGGTCGAAGCTTTCCACGCCGCAGGTATCCCCGATGATGTCTTCCAGAACGTCTTTCTTGATCACGACACCACCTCGGCGCTGATCGCTGAACGGCAGTTCGGCTTCGTGAACTTCACCGGCTCGGTCGGGGGCGGCAAGGCGATGGAGGTGGCCGCCGCAGGCACCTTCACCCCCGTCGCGACGGAACTGGGGGGCAAAGACCCCGGCTATGTGCGCGCCGACGCGGATGTTGACGCCGCCGTTGACGGGCTAATGGATGGGGCGATGTTCAACGCGGGGCAATGCTGCTGCGGTATCGAACGGATTTATGTGCACGAAAGCCTGTATGATGCCTTTGTCGAAAAGGCCGTGGCTTGGGTCAACGCGCTCAAGCTTGGCAACCCGCTTGAGACGGATACCGATATCGGCCCCATGGCGAACGTCCGTTTCGCCGCCGAGGTCCGCGCCCAGATTTCCGAGGCCGTCGCCGCCGGTGCGACCGCGCTGATCGATACCTTTAAGGCGGATGACGGCGGCGCGTATCTGACGCCGCAGATTCTGACCAACGTCACCCACGACATGCGGGTAATGCGCGACGAAAGCTTTGGGCCTGTGGTGGGCATCATGCCCGTCAAAGACGAGGCCGAAGCGATTGCGCTGATGAACGACTGCCAGTTCGGCCTGACTGCCGCGATCTTTACCAAGGATGCCGATGCTGCCGATGCCATCGGCGCGCAGCTGGAAACCGGCACTGTGTTCATGAACCGCTGCGATTACCTTGATCCGGCCCTGTGCTGGACCGGCTGCAAGGATACAGGGCAGGGCGCGGGCCTGTCCGAGCTTGGCTATCAGGCGCTTACGCGTCCCAAATCTTACCACCTGAAAAAGGCTTGATCCTTATGGCACTGCAAAACAACTGGTCCTACCCCACCGCCATCCGCTTTGGTGCGGGCCGTATTTCTGAAATCGGAGAGGCCTGCGTGGCCACGGGGATGAAAAACCCCTTGCTGGTGACGGACAAAGGTCTTGCCTCGATGGAGATCACGACGCGCACGCTGGACCTGCTGGACGGCGCAGGCTTTGGCCGTGCGATGTTCTCGGAAGTGGACGCGAACCCGACCGAACTGAACCTCGAGGCGGGGCTTAAGGTCTACCGCGAGGGCGGGCACGACGGTGTGATCGCCTTTGGCGGTGGCTCTGGCCTTGATCTGGGCAAGATGGTCGCCTTCATGGCGGGGCAGTCGCGGCCTGTGTGGGATTACGAAGATGTGGGCGATTGGTGGACCCGCGCCGATGCCGACGCCATCGCGCCGATCATCGCCGTGCCCACAACCGCCGGCACCGGGTCCGAAGTGGGGCGTGCGTCGGTGCTGACCAACTCTGAAACCCATGTGAAAAAGATCATCTTCCACCCCAAAGTGCTGCCCAGCATCGTGATCTGCGACCCCGAGCTGACGGTGGGGATGCCCAAGCATATCACCGCAGGCACCGGCCTTGATGCCTTTGCCCATTGCGTCGAGGCGTTCAGCAGCCCGCATTACCACTCCATGTCGCAGGGTATCGCGCTAGAGGGCATGCGGCTGGTCATCGACTATCTGCCGCGTGCCTATGCGGATGGGACAGACATCGAAGCGCGCGCGCAGCTGATGTCGGCGGCGGCGATGGGGGCGACGGCGTTCCAGAAGGGTCTGGGCGCGATTCACGCCATGAGCCACCCGATCGGCGCGGTGTTCAACACGCACCACGGTACCACCAATGCGGTCTGCATGCCTGCTGTACTGGACCTGAACGAGCCTGAAATCCGCGAACGCTTTGACCGCGCGGCAGGGTATCTGGGGATCGACGGCGGCTATGACGGCTTCCGCGCCTTCGTGCAGAAGTTCAACGACAGCTTCGGTATCCCGCGCAAACTGTCGGATATGGGCGTGAGCGCAGACCGGATCGACGATCTGGTCGCGATGGCGCTTGAAGATCCGTCGTGCGGTGGCAACCCTGTGACATTGACCACGGAGAACCTTCGCAAGCTGTTCGAGGCGACAATCTAAACCTCCGTAGAAGGCCCAAAAGAAAGCCACCCCCGACGTTCTGCGTCGGAGGTGGTCTGCCGCACCGGGGGGACGGGCGGTGGGGCCCGCCGCGTTGGGGAACGCGGTCGGGCAAATCCAGCAGGGAACGAGGTAAGCCCGCTGGAAGACGCTTACGCTTTTTGATCGGCCAATGTGCCTATGGTGACCGTCCGCGTGACCTCTTTGCCCTTGTGCAGGACCATGACCTCGGCTTCGGCTTCCGGATCGGTTTCGGCCACAGCGCGGGTCAGATCGCGCAGTTCCTTGATCTCTGTGTCGTTGAACGACAGGATGATATCGCCTTTCTCAAGACCCGCTTTCTTGGCCGGGCTGTCATCGCCGATGGCTTCGATCACCGCCCCTTTCGGCGCGTCCAGCCCCAGCACCTGCGCGACCTCGGCCGTCATCGGGCGGATTTGAACGCCAAGCCAGCCGCGGGTGATTTCCCCGTCGTCGGACAGGTCGGCCACGATGTCCTGCACCAGATCGGATGGTACGGAAAAGCCGATCCCGACAGAGCCGCCATCAGGCGACAGGATCGCCGTGTTCACGCCAATCACCTCGCCGGCGTTGTTGAACAGGGGCCCACCCGAGTTGCCTCGGTTGATGGCGGCATCCGTCTGGATAAAGTCGTCATAGGGGCCCGCGTTGATATTGCGCGATTTGGCCGAGATGATGCCAGTGGTGACAGTGCCGCCCAGACCAAAGGGGTTGCCCATAGCGACGACCTCGTCGCCGACGCGCATGTCATCGGACGACCCGAATTTGACAGCGGGCAGGTCCACGTCCGCTTCGACCTTGAGCACGGCGATATCGGTCAGGACGTCGCTGCCGACAACTTTGGCATCAAAGCTGCGCCCGTCGGCGAGTTTGACCTTAACGGTATCGGCCCCTGCGACAACGTGGTTGTTCGTTACGATGGCCCCGTCCTTGGACACGATAAAGCCGGACCCAAGCCCGTGCATCGGCTGCGCACTGGTCGGCCCCTGTGGCATCAGTTGTTCAAACCGTTTGCGCAGTTCTTCGGGCATGCCTTCGGGTAGTTGCACTTGCGCGTTGGCTTGTTCCGCGGTGCCGGTCACCTCGATAAATACGACGGCGGGCGAGATTTCTTCGACCAGATCGGCATAGCCGCCAGCCGGTACGGCCAACGCGGCTGTGGGTGCAAGCGTCACCGCCGAGGTTGAGGCAAGGGCCGCCGCCAGTACAAACGGTGCGGCACGGCGGGGGGAGGAAAAGAGAGATGTCATATGGGGTTCCTTCGTCTTCAGGGATGACACCTAAATGGCAGCCCATTCTAACAGCGCGTTTCTATCAGTTATACAAATGTGTTAACTTGCCTCTCGCGGGTGGCAGCGCGCCCTATATCAGGTATCCAAGGATCAACGCTGCAATGGACCCCTGCTTATGAAACTGCTTGTCGTCGAAGATGATGCCACCACCGGATCCTATATCGCACGGGGTCTGCGCGAAGAGGGGCATACCGTCGACCTTGTCGCCGAAGGGCGCGAAGGGCTGATACAGGCGACGTCGGGCAGTTATGATGTGCTGATCGTCGACCGGATGCTGCCCGAGATCGACGGGCTGACGTTGGTCAAGACCTTGCGCGGTGCGGGGAACCTGACACCGGTATTGTTTCTGACTGCCATGGGCAGCGTCGATGACCGTATCAGTGGGCTAAATGCAGGCGGCGACGATTATCTGGTCAAGCCCTTCGCCTTTGGCGAGCTTTCTGCCCGTGTCACCGCTCTTGCGCGCCGTCCGCAGGCGATGGAGCAGGAAACCGTGCTGCGTGCAGGCGACCTTGAAATGCATTTGATCACCCGCAAGGTGACCCGTGCCGGACAGGAAATCGACCTGTTGCCGCGGGAATTCGCCTTGCTGGAACATCTACTGCGCCGCAAGGGCAGGGTGCAGACCCGCACGATGCTGCTGGAAGCGGTATGGGACATCAGCTTTGACCCGATGACCAACGTGGTCGAAACCCACATCAGCCGGCTGCGTGCCAAGGTCGACAAACCATTTGACCGCGAGCTGATCCAGACCGTGCGCGGTGCTGGCTACCGGATTGACGGATGAGGTCGCGTCTCGCGCAGCTCTGGCGGTCTATGCCGGTGCGGCTGGCGCTGCTGCTGGTGTTGCTGTTCTCGACCGTCAGTCTGATGGGGTTAGCGGCCAGCTATGCGGTGACGCAAAATTCGTTTGAAGCCGCAATTCGTGCTGACCTTGAACAGGATATCGCGGGGTTTCGCGCCGCCCCCAATGCCCGCGCGGTGGCCGTGCTGGTCGACGCTGAATCGCGTGATGCCGATCCTAGCCGCGTGGTGCTGAGCTATATCACCCCCTCCGGTCGCATCTATGGCAACGGGGCCATCGCCCGTGATGACGAAGGCTATCACATCGTGTCGCTGGCCGAAGGGCGGGCGGAATATGACGGGGTTTATCTGTCGCTGACAACGCGGCTTTATGGCGGGCAGCTGACCGTCGCGCGTAGCCGCGCACAGATCGAAGGGCTGCGCACGGTGTTCCTGAATATCCTGCTGATCAGCCTGCTGCCCACGGTGCTGGTCGCCTTGTCGGGGGGGCTCTATCTGGCGCGGCGCAGCAAGCGGCATGTGGATGTCATCGGGCGTACGCTGGATGATCTGACGACCGGCGACCTTGCGGCACGCGTGGCCGTGTCGCCGGGGTGGGCGGATGATTTGCAGCGCATCGGCAGCAAGGTAAACCAGATGGCGGGCGCGCAAGAGGCGCAGACCCAGATGCTGCGGCAGGTATCGTCAGACATTGCCCACGACCTAAAGACCCCGATCCAGCGGGTGGCCGTGCATCTGGATGATCTGGCCCGTACCCTGCCCGAAGACACGGACGAAGGGGCCTTGCTGGCCAAAGCGCAGGACGAGGTTGCGGGGATCGCTTCGGTATTCCAGTCGCTGCTTCAGATTGCCTCGGTCGAGGCAGGGTCGCCCAAGACGCATTTTGCCCCCGTTGATCTGAACCGGCTCTGCCTAACCCTGACGGAGGTTTATGACCCTGCCGCCGCTGCAAAAGACCAGACATTAGACAGTGTTGTACCCGACGCGCAGCTGACCGTGGAGGGGGACAAGAACCTGCTGGGGCAGATGATGTCGAACTTGCTGGAAAATGCGATGCGCCACACCCCTGCGGGCAGCGAGATTACCCTAACGCTTTACCGCGCCAACGACCGGCCGGTGATCGAAGTCGCTGACAATGGTCCCGGCATCCCCGAACACGCCCGCACCAAGGTGTTGCAACGGCTGTACCGTCTGGACGCCAGCCGCCACACGCCGGGCAACGGCTTGGGGCTGAGCCTTGTTGAAGGCGTGGTCAAGCTGCACGGTGGACAGATTGCGCTGCTCGATAATGCGCCGGGGCTGCGTGTGCGCATCACGCTTTAACCCCTCGGCCTTGTGCGGCGATTTGAGCATGTGACATATGCTCGGTGCGGCGCTATCTAGGGTGTAAGGGCCAAACCCCTTGTTTTTGGCCATACATTACGAGGTACGACATGCTTGATGGGTTTTCCGCCGAGGTTCTGGCACGGGTCCAATTCGCCTTTACCGTTTCGTTTCACATTATCTTTCCGGCATTCTCGATCGGGTTGGCCAGCTTTCTGGCTGTCGTGAACGCGCTTTGGCTTTGGACCAAGGACGAGACCTATCGGGTCCTTTTCGACTATTGGAAAAAGATCTTTGCGGTCGCCTTTGGGATGGGCGTCGTGTCGGGCATTGTCATGTCGTATCAGTTCGGGACCAACTGGTCGGTGTTCTCTGACAAGGCGGGGCCGGTGGTCGGACCGTTGATGGCGTATGAGGTGTTGTCCGCCTTCTTCCTCGAGGCCGGTTTTCTGGGAATTATGCTGTTTGGCCTGAAACGCGTCGGACCAGGGTTGCATATGTTTGCCACAGCGATGGTGGCCTTTGGCACCTTGCTGTCGGCCACGTGGATCCTGTCGGTGAACAGCTGGATGCAGACCCCCGCGGGCTATGGCTTCAATGATGTGGGGCAGTTCATTCCGCTGGATTGGTGGAAGATCGTGTTCAACCCGTCCTTCCCCTACCGTTTACTGCACATGGTGCTGGCGGCCTATCTGACCACGGCGCTGGTCGTGGGGGCCGTGGGCGCGTGGCATTTGCTGAAAGACAATCAGGGGCCGGCGTCGCGGCGGATGTTCTCTATGGCGATGTGGATGCTGCTGTTGGTCACGCCCTTGCAGATCGCGGCGGGTGATTTTCACGGCATTAACACGCTAGAGCATCAGCCTGCCAAGGTCATGGCGATGGAGGGGCACTTTGACAGCCACCCCGAGGGCGCGCCGCTGATCCTGTTCGGCATTCCCAATCAGGCAGAAAAACGGGTCGATTATGCGATCGAAGTGCCAAAACTGTCGTCGCTAATCCTCAAACACGACTTGAACGCTCCGCTGGACGGGTTGGACACGATCCCCGACGAGGACGAACCTCCCGTTGCGATCGTTTTCTTCTCGTTTCGCGTCATGGTGGGCTTGGGCTTTGCCATGCTGGCGTTGGGCCTTTGGGGCGGCTTCGCCCGCTGGCGCGGCAAACTGCATAGTTCGCGGATGTTACACCGTGCGGCGATCGTCATGGGGCCGATGGGCTTTGTCGCAGTGCTGGCCGGATGGATCACAACCGAAGTCGGGCGCCAGCCCTTTACCGTCTATGGTCTGCTGCGCACCTCCGACAGCCTTGCGCCCGTCAGCGCACCTGCGGTTGGCGCGTCGCTGATCGCTTTCATCGTGGTCTATTTCTTCGTCTTCGGGGCGGGGGTGTTCTATATTCTCGGGTTGATGCGCAAACGTCCTCATGTGGGTGCCAAGGGAGAGATCACCGATGGCCCCGTTCGGGCTGCCGGTACCACCACTGTGGCGCAAGACAAGAGCCAAGATATGGCAGAGCAAGAGTAGGAAACAGCAGATGTTTGGATTAGAACTTTCGTTTATCTGGGCCGGCATCATCGCGCTTGCGGTGCTGATTTATGTCATCCTCGACGGGTTTGACCTTGGGGTCGGGCTGCTGTTCCCGCTGTCCAAGGACGAGGGCGAGCGTGATGTGATGATGAACTCTGTCGCGCCGATCTGGGACGGGAACGAGACGTGGCTGGTTCTGGGCGGTGGCGGCTTGTTTGCCGTGTTCCCGCTGGCCTATGCCACCGTTATGCCCGCGCTTTATATGCCGATCATCCTGATGCTATTGGGGCTGGTCTTTCGCGGCGTCGCCTTTGAATATCGCTGGCGCACCATCCGGGGTAAACCGTTGTGGGATATCTCGTTTTTCGGCGGATCGCTGGTGGCCTCCATGTGTCAGGGGATCGCGCTTGGGGCTTTGGTCCAGGGGATAGAGATCGAAAACCGCGCCTATGCGGGTGGTTGGTGGGACTGGCTGACGCCGTTTTCAGTGCTGACCGGTTGCGCCGTCACCGTGGGCTACGCAATGCTGGGTGCCACATGGCTGAACATGAAGCTTGAAGGGCGTATTCAGGCGCATATGCGGCGGTTGGCCTGGCCGTTTGCCATCGCAACGCTGGTGTTCATGGGGCTGGTCAGCCTTTGGACGCCCTTCTTGAATGACGCGTTCTTTGGCCGCTGGTTCGCCTTTCCGACGGCGATCTTCAGCATTCTGGTGCCCGGTCTTGTGGCCGCGGCGATCTATGGCCTGTTTCACGGGTTGCAACGCCATTGGGATGTGACGCCGTTTCTGTGTGCGCTAGCGCTGTTTGTGCTGGGCTTTATCGGGATCGGGATCAGCTTTTACCCCTATATCGTGCCCTCTTCGCTGACCATCGTCGAAGCCGCTGCCCCCGACAGCAGCCTTAAATTCGCGTTGGTGGGCACGTTGGTGCTGCTGCCGATGATCCTGTCTTATACGATCTATACCTACTGGGTCTTTCGCGGGAAAATTGACCCCGAAGAGGGATACCACTGATGCGACGCAGCTGGATGGCACGCACAGGCTGGTTTGTACTGATCTGGGTGCTGAGCGTCGCAGCGCTTGGGGTTGTGGCCTACGGTATCAGGTTGATGGTCATCCCCTGAGGGGCTCAAGACGGGGCGCATTTGCCGTTGGGTAATTTCACGAGGGCCGGAGCAGGGGGTTGCAAAGCCGCCGACGCTCTGGCCCTTTTGCGTTGAATAACCCAAGGAGCCCCCATGCGTGCCATGCAAGTCACCGCTTATGATCAGCCTTTGTCAGAGCAAGAGCTGGAAATGCCCGTGCCCGCCGCTGGCGAGGTGCTGATCAAGGTCGAAACCTGCGGCCTTAACTTCGGCGATCTGTTGATGATCAAAGGCACATACCAGCAAAAGCCCGATCTGCCCTTTACACTGGGGATGGAACTGGCGGGCAGCGTTGCCGCCGTGGGCGAAGGGGTTACCGATCTTGCCGTCGGTCAGCGTATCGCGGCGTATAGTGGTCTGTTGGGGCTGGCGGAATATGCGGCCATTCCCGCCAATGTTTGCGTGCCGATTCCCGATGACATGCCCGCACAGGATGCCGCTGCCTTTCTTGTGGCCTATGGCACCAGCCATGTGGCGCTGGACTATAAGGCGCGGCTGAGACCTGGTGAACGACTGCTGGTGCTGGGGGCCTCGGGCGGGGTGGGTCTGACCGCGGTTGAGCTGGGCAAGCTGATGGGGGCAGAGGTCATCGCCTGCGCCCGTGGGGCCGCCAAGCTAGAGATTTGCCGCGCCGCCGGTGCGGATCATCTGATTGATTCAGAAACGGATGACATCCGCGAGGTGGTCAAATCCTTGGGCGGGGCGGATGTGGTCTATGATCCTATCGGGGGCGACCAGTTCAAAGCCGCCCTGCGTGCCTGCAACCCCGAAGCCCGTATTCTGCCGCTTGGGTTTGCCTCGGGCGAGGTGCCGCAAATCCCTGCCAATATCTTGTTGGTCAAAAACATCGATGTGCTGGGGTTTTTCTGGGGCGGGTATAAGAACTTTAAACCGCAGGTGCTGACCGACAGCTTCAAGGTGCTGATCGACTGGTATAGCTCGAGCAAGATAAAGCCCCATGTCAGCCATGTATTGCCGTTGGATCAGGCGAACGAAGCGCTGGATTTGCTGCGCACGCGCAAGGCGACGGGCAAGGTCATCGTGCAGGTCAGCTAGTGACGCCGCCCCGTCGGTGACTTGACCGCGACCTTAGCTTTCTGCCGTTCGCGCAGGAACACGAACAGACCAGATCCGAGGATCAGGCCGATGCCAACCCAGACCTCCCACACGGGCAAGTCGCCGAAAATGACCAGCCCCCAGAGCACGGCCAGTGGCAGACCGATATATTCAAACGGCGCGACTGTGGCGGCGTCGGCGATGCGGTACGCTTGGCTGAGGCAGTATCCGATGACCGCCGCATTGCACCCGAGGGCGAGGAAAATCCATGCGTCACCTGCGGCAGGCCAAACCCAAGCGCGCAGCAAAAACACCATCGACGGCGTGCTGTCGGTCGCGACAAAGCTGCCATCCCCCGCGACCAAGAAAAAGCCGAGCGACACACACAGGAACACGCCTTGAATATAGACCGACAAGGCGGACGCTTTGCTATGCACCCCCAACTTGCGTGTCATCAGCTGGTTCAGCGCATAGGTCAACGCCGACACCACAGGCAACAACAGCACCAACCGCGAGGCCTGTAGCGCCTGCGCATCGGCCCAAGGGTGCTGCATGATGATTACGCCGACGAATCCGACGGCCACCGCGCTGAGCCGCATGACGCCGACCTTTTCGCCAAGGATCGGGATCGACAACAGCGTGATGAACAGCGGGGCAACAAAGAACAGCGCCGTGGCATCTGCCAGCGGCATCGCGGCGAGGGCTAGGAAAAATGTCATATTGGCGATGACCACCAGTAACCCGCGCAGCAGATGCCAATGGGCCTGACGGGTCTTTAGAATACGCCAGCCGCCCTCGACCTGCACCAAAGCCAACCCAACGATGATGCCGATCAGGGCCCGCGCAAAGACGATTTCATGCAGGGGATAGCCCCCTGACAGTTGCTTGATCAGCATGTCGTTGATCGAAATCGCAAATACCCCCGCAAGGACAAAAGCGATCGCGGCACCGGCGCGGTTTTGTACGTGTACTTCCATCTCACCGCTCTACCATGTCGCGAAATCCTGTCCAGCGCGTTTCGCCTTGGCGTCGTCAATTGAACTGCGCTAGGCTGTGGCAAAACCTTCAACGGAGAGCGCCCCATGAAAATGTCAGAGACCCGCCAGATCGCAGCCAGCCCGGCCGAAGTATACGCCGCGCTGCTGGACCCTGACATGTTGATCAAATGCGTGCCGGGGGCGACCGAAGTCACGGGCTCCGCCGAGGAAGGGTTCGAGGCGACGGTTGTGCAAAAGGTCGGCCCCGTCAAAGCGACGTTCAAGGGGCAGGTCACCATGACCGATATGGTGCCCGACCAGTCGATCAAGATCAGCGGCGAAGGTAAGGGCGGGGCCGCGGGCTTTGCCAAGGGCGCGGCGGACGTGTCGCTTGCCCTTGTCGATGGCGGCACCGCGCTGACCTATGACGTCGAAGCCAAGGTGGGTGGCAAACTGGCGCAGCTTGGCAGCCGGATCATTGACGGGTTTGCCAAAAAAATGGCGGATCAGTTTTTTAATAACCTGCAAGAGACACTTGAAGGCCCCGCGGAGGCGGTATCTGCCGAGGCCGTTGAAGGGGCGGAGGCATCTGCAGAGAAAAAGGGCTGGTTCGGTCGCAGCAAAAGCTGACGGGTTGGGCCTGTTCACTCTGCCGTAATCAGTCTAGTTTCCGGCCAACAACACCGGAGACGCCAATGCCCGACATCGTAAAGATTACCGACCTGCGCAAGGCCTATGCAGATGGGTTCGAGGCGCTGAAAGGCGTGTCGCTGAACATCCGTGAGGGCGAGATTCTTGCCTTGCTTGGCCCCAATGGCGCAGGAAAAACGACCCTGATTTCAACGGTATGCGGAATTACAACCGGCACTGGCGGCAGCGTTACGGTGGGCGGTTTTGACACGGTCACCGAATACCGTGGCGCACGCTCGATGATCGGGCTGGTCCCGCAAGAGATCAACCTTGAACCCTTCGAGAAAGTCATCAGCACTGTGCGCTTCTCGCGCGGGTTATTCGGTAAGCCCAAAGATGATGCTGCAATTGAGAAGATTCTGCGGCAGCTGTCGTTGTGGGACAAAAAAGACAGTCAGATTCGTGCCTTGTCCGGTGGGATGAAGCGGCGCGTCCTGATCGCCAAAGCATTGGCGCATGAACCTCGGGTCTTGTTCCTTGACGAACCCACCGCCGGTGTCGACGTCGAGCTGCGCCGCGATATGTGGAACATCGTCGCCGATCTAAAGGCCAGTGGCGTCACCATCATTCTGACAACCCACTACATCGAAGAAGCCGAGGCGATTGCCGACCGGATCGGTGTGATTGCCCACGGCGAGCTGCTGTTGGTCGAGGATAAAGACAAGCTGATGTCGCGTATGGGCAAAAAGCAACTGGTCGTCCAACTGACCCAGCCGATTGACGCAATTCCCGCAAGCCTTGCGTCTGATGCGCTGACCCTGTCTGGCGACGGGCACGCGCTGATCTATTCCTATGACACGCGGGCAGAGCGGACGGGGATTACGAAGCTCCTATCTGACGTGGCGGCTGCGGGCTTGGTTCTGTCTGATCTAGAGACCTCGCAAAGCAGTCTCGAGGATATTTTCGTCGATCTGGTAAAGGAGGACGCGGCATGAACTGGATCGCAGTCAAATCTATCTATGCATTTGAAATGGCGCGCTTCTTTCGCACTATCACGCAAAGCTTGATCTCGCCAGTGCTGTCCACATCGCTGTATTTCGTGGTGTTTGGTGCCGCCATCGGCAGCCGTATCCAAGAGGTCGAGGGCATCAGCTATGGTGCGTTTATCGTGCCCGGTTTGATCATGCTGAGCGTCATCACGCAGTCGATCTCGAATGCGTCCTTTGGGATCTATTTCCCCAAGTTTATCGGCACGGTGTTCGAGCTTTTATCTGCGCCCGTTAACTTTATCGAAATTGTTTGCGGATATGTCGGGGCAGCGGCGACGAAGGCGTTGTTTATCGGGGTGATCATTCTGATTACGGCGTTTTTCTTTGTAGATATCACCATTCAGCATCCTATCTGGATGGTGACCTTTCTGGTGCTGACCTGCATCAGCTTTTCGTTGATGGGATTCATCATCGGTATTTGGGCGGGCAACTTTGAACAGTTGCAGCTTGTCCCGTTGCTGATCGTGACGCCTTTGGTTTTCCTTGGGGGGTCATTCTATTCGATCTCCATGCTGCCGCCGGTGTGGCAGGTGATCTCGCATTTCAACCCTGTGGTCTATCTGATCTCGGGCTTTCGCTGGGCATTCTTCGGATCGGCAGATGTACCAATTGTGACCAGCTTGTTTGCCATTGCAGGCTTTACGGCGCTGTGTTTGGCGGTGATTGGCTGGATTTTCCGGACCGGCTGGCGGATTAGGCAGTAAGTCTCGCGTGGCCTCCTTGTTTGCCGGTATGGTGCACTCTACATGGGAAGGTATGAGAAAATACCTTCCCTTTTTGGCCTCCCGCCCGACGGTTTCCGTGGTGCGGTTGTCTGGTGTGATTGGTGGCCGCACACGCGGTGGCCTGAACGACAGCGGTATCGGCCCTGCCATCGATAAAGCCTTCAATCGCGGTAAGCCCGCTGCTGTCGTGCTTGAGATCAGCAGCCCCGGTGGCAGCCCTGTCCAATCTTCGTTGATCGGCGCGCGTATCCGTCGCTTGGCCGAGGAAAAGAACATCCCTGTCATCGCCTTTGTCGAAGATGTCGCGGCATCTGGCGGATATTGGTTGGCTGCGGCGGCAGATGAAATCTATGCCGATCCCAGCTCTGTTTTGGGGTCGATCGGTGTCATTTCGGCATCTTTTGGCGCGGACGAGTTGATCCAGCGCCATGGGGTTGAACGGCGGGTTTATACCGCTGGTCAGTCGAAATCGATGCTGGACCCTTTCCGCCCCGAAAAGCCCGAGGACGTCGCGCGGCTGAAACAACTGCTGGACGACATCCACGAGAATTTCATCGACCACGTAAAATCACGTCGCGGCGCAAAACTGGCCCCTGATACGGATCTTTTTACTGGCGAGGTATGGCTGGCGAAGCGTGCAACCGAACTGGGCTTGATCGATGGCATCGGTCATCTTCGGCCGATGATAAAACAACGTTTTGGCGACAAGGTGAAATTCAACCGCTACGGCACGAAGAAGGGGCTGTTGTCCCGCTTTGGCGCGCAGGTCATCGGCGACGCGGTAGACAGTATCGAAGAACGCGCGGCCTATGCGCGGTTTGGGCTCTGACGCATGATCTTTAAAATTGTCTTATTGTTTCTGGTCGCCATGGGCACGCTTGCATGGTTCGGAAAAATGCACTGGCTAGGCGGCAAGCGTCTGAGCCAGACGAAATGTAACAATTGTGGACGCTATCGCATTGGGAAATCCCCCTGCGGATGCGGGGGTAAACGCGGATGATTATGCCTTGGGTTCTAAGTGTTTTGGGGCTGGTGATTTTGTTGCTGGCCGGGGATGCGCTGGTAAAAGGGGCGGTGAACCTGTCCCTGCGCCTTGGCGTGCCCGCTTTGATCGTCAGCCTGACGATTGTCGCTTTCGGGACGTCTGCGCCCGAACTGCTGGTGTCGATTAAAGCGGTGTTGGATAATGCTCCGGGGATCGCTCTGGGCAACGTTGTGGGGTCGAACACGGCGAACATTCTATTGGTGTTGGGCGTGCCGGCCTTGTTAGCCACGATGCACACATCTGAATGCAACACCCGTAAAACCTTCAACATGATGATCATCGCCTCGCTTTTGTTTATCGCGCTTGCCATGCGCGGTGTGTTTGATCTGTGGGCCGGTTTCATCCTGTTGGGGGCGTTGGCCTTTGTTCTGTTCGATATGTACCGTGACAGCAGAAAGCACCGCCACGCTTGCAAGGGCGCTGACGTCGGTGATCTGGACGAGCCCGAGGGGGCAGACCCTGATATGCCGGGCTGGCGTATCGCTGTGTTTCTGGTGCTCGGGCTTGTGGGGCTGCCGCTTGGTGCAGGACTGCTGGTCGACAATGCGTCGATCATCGCACGGGCGTATGGTGTGAGCGATACGGTCATCGGTCTGACGCTCGTGGCCATCGGCACCTCGATGCCAGAGCTTGCGACGACCGTGATGGCCGCGCTCCGGCGTCAGGCTGATATCGCTTTGGGGAACGTGATCGGGTCGAACCTTTTCAATCTTCTCGGCATCATCGGGGTGGCGAGCCTTGTGGGACCGATCACTGTTGATCCGGAATTCTTGCGGATTGATCTGTGGGTGATGTTGGGTGCGTCCCTTATGTTGATCCCCTTTGTTTATCTGCGGCGTGATATCACCCGCCTCTGGGGCATCCTGCTTTGCGCTATTTATGCAGGGTATATGGCGGCGATTTTGCTCTAAAGAGGTGCGATATGAAACATGCGTTGGTAACCGGAGCAGGGGCGCGCCTTGGACGTGCGATGGCGCTGTATCTGGGCGATCGCGGATATGATGTCGCGGTGCACTACAACAGTTCATCCGTAGCGGCTGATGAGGTCGTAGCTGCGCTGAAAGCCAAAGGTCAACGCGCCGTGGCCTTGCAGGCTGATCTGCTGGATGAAGCCGCCACGCAGGCGCTGCTTACCCGTGCAGCAGAGGCGCTTGGCGGACCGATTACCTGCCTTGTGAATAACGCGTCGATCTTTGAATATGACAATATCTCAACCGCGACCGAGGAGAGTTGGCATCGACATATCGGGAGCAACCTGCGCGCGCCTTTTGTCCTGACCCAAGCCATGGCCGCCCAGAACCTAGAGGCCAAGACCGACGCGCAGGGCGAACCTTTCGCGGCGGGCTTGATCGTAAATATGTTGGACCAACGTGTGCGCAAGCTCACGCCAGAGTTCATGACCTATACCATCGGCAAGATGGGGCTGTGGGCGTTGACGCAGACATCTGCGCAAGCGTTGGCACCAGTGATACGGGTGAACGCGATTGGGCCAGGGCCAACCCTGAAAGGGGCCAAGCAGACGGACGCTCATTTCGCCGGTCAGCGCGCGAAGGTGATTCTTGAGCGCGGGGCGAATCCCGCGGATATCACTGCTGCATTGGGCTATTTCCTTGATGCACCGTCGGTAACGGGGCAGTTGATTTGTACCGACGGGGGGCAGCACCTAGGCTGGAAAACACCCGACGTGCAAGGGCTCGAATAGGCTTTCCAGTAAAGTTTTGCACTGCCGCGACAGCCGAAGCGAAACTGTTACAAAAAGGATCGCATTATCAGTGGGTTGCAAGGTGTTAATTAAAATTATGATATATTTCAATGACTTAAAAGCGTGCCTAAATTTTAGGCAAACACCGAAAGGCCCAATGTTACATGGGGATTTTGTATTTCCATGAAAGTTATCTGCAAGGTTATCCACAAGAGTCGTGGGTATGTTTAACCTTGTTTCGCCATTAACACTGTTGCAGCCAAAAGTTCCGGACGCTCGAATCAATGTCAGACGCTAACAAAAACCCGAAGACCGGCCATCAGGTGATTCATTCGTACCTCAAAACGATTGACGGCTCGCCCGGCGTGTACCGCATGCTAGATTCGGAAAGCCGTGTTCTTTACGTGGGGAAGGCGCGGAACCTGCGCGCACGCGTCAGCAATTACGCGCGCCCGTCAGGGCATTCGGGGCGGATCGCGCGGATGATTTCGAACACCGCGTCGATGATGTTTCTAACCACGAAAACAGAAACCGAAGCGCTGCTGCTCGAACAGAATTTGATCAAGCAGCTCAAGCCGAAGTTCAACGTGCTGCTGCGCGACGACAAAAGCTTTCCCAATATTCTGGTAACAGCCACCCATGATTATCCGCAGATCAAAAAGCACCGCGGGGCCAAGAAGGAAAAGGGCAATTACTATGGCCCCTTTGCCAGTGCCGGTGCCGTCAACCGGACGCTGAACCAGCTGCAACGGGTGTTTCTGCTGCGCGATTGTTCCGATGCTATGTTCGAAAGCCGTTCGCGCCCTTGTCTGCAGCATCAGATCAAACGCTGTTCTGCCCCTTGTGTGGGTAAGATTTCGCCCGACGAATATCGCAAAACCGTGCAGGACGCCGAGAAATTCCTGAACGGCAAATCGACTGATATTCAAGGGCGGCTTGCTTCCGAGATGGCGCAGGCTTCTGAAGCGATGGAGTTTGAACGCGCCGCTGCATTGCGGGATCGCATCAAAGCCTTGACGCAAGTACAAACAGCCCAAGGTATCAACCCGCAAGGGGTGGCCGAAGCCGACATAATCGCGCTGCATCTGGATCAGGGGCAGGCCTGCGTGCAGGTCTTCTTTATCCGTGCCAATCAGAACTGGGGGAATCGCGACTACTACCCCCGTGTCGGACCCGACGTGGATGCCGCCGAAGTGCTGGAGGCCTTTATTGGCCAGTTCTATGACACCCGTGAGCCGCCGCGTCAGCTGATCTTGTCGAATGAGATCGAAAGCCCTGACCTGATGGTCGAAGCGCTGTCGGGCAAACTGGGGCGCAAGGTTGATATCGTGGTGCCCCAACGCGGCGAGAAGGCGGAACTGGTGGATGGGGCACTGCGCAATGCCCGCGAATCCCTTGCGCGCAAATTGGCAGAGACTGCGACCCAGACGAACCTTCTGAAAGGCATCGCCGACGCCTTTGGTCTGCCGGGACCGCCCCAACGGATAGAGGTCTACGATAACTCGCACATTCAGGGCACAAACGCCGTCGGGGGAATGATCGTCGCCGGCCCCGAAGGGATGATGAAAAACCAGTATCGCAAGTTTAATATCCGCGGCGATGACCTGACGCCGGGGGACGATTTCGGCATGATGAAAGAGGTACTGACGCGCCGATTCAAGCGGCTGTTAAAAGAGGATCCAGACCGCAGCCTTGGCATGTGGCCAGACCTGCTGCTGATCGACGGCGGGGCAGGGCAGGTGAGCGCTGTCGCATCGATCATGCGCGAATACGGGGTCGAAGATATTCCGATGGTGGGCGTCGCCAAGGGCGTGGACCGCGATGCGGGCAAAGAGGAATTCTACCGTGTGGGACAGCGGCCCATGGCGCTGCGGCACAACGATCCGGTGCTGTATTTCATTCAACGTTTGCGCGATGAGGCCCACCGGTTCGCCATCGGCACGCACCGCGCGAAACGCGCGAAAGCCGTTGGGGCAACGCCACTGGACGATGTGCCTGGTGTCGGTGCGGCGCGCAAGCGGGCCTTGCTGGCACATTTCGGATCTGCCAAGGCGGTGGGGCGCGCCAACCTGAGCGACTTGAAGGCTGTCGATGGCGTGTCAGTAGCTTTGGCTGAACGAATTTATGCGTTTTTCCATGAACGCGGGTAGTTTGGGGTTTCGGCCTTCGGGTGGCGGTAAGGGCGGGACGCTCCGCGGGGAGTTTACTTTGCAAAATGAAGGCGATGTCTTGGCACTTTCCCCTGTCGTCTTGGCGCTGTAGGGTGACAGAATGAAGTGGAATATCCCAAATATCCTGACGCTGATGCGTCTTGTCGCAGCCCCGAGCGTGGCTGTGATGTTCTTGTATTTTACGCGACCCTATGCGGACGCTCTGGCGATGTTCCTGTTCATTGCCGCAGCGGTGACCGATTGGTTTGACGGCTATCTGGCGCGCGCCTGGGGGCAAGAGACCAAGCTTGGTACCATGCTTGATCCGATTGCCGACAAAGCGATGGTGGTGATCGCGCTGATGGTGATCGTCGCCTTCTCAAGCTGGTCGCCGTGGTTGGTTTTGCCCGCCACCGTGATCCTGTTCCGCGAAGTTTTCGTTTCCGGCCTGCGCGAGTTTCTAGGCGATGTGTCGGGCACATTGAAGGTGACAGCCTTGGCCAAGTGGAAGACCACAGCACAGATGGTTGCGATTGCGGTTTTGTTTGGTCAGGGATTATTCGAACACTATTTCGGCATGTCGATCTTCGGCATGGATAACGCGATGGTCAGCGCTATTCTTTCGGGCGAGGAAGAAGACGTTCTGGGACTGACATGGAAGTTCCACGGAATGATCTGGGCCGGCCGTGTCGGGCTTGTTCTGCTGTGGATTGCAGCGGCGCTGACGGCAATCACCGGCTATGATTACCTTCGCAAATCCCTGCCCCATTTGGTGGAGCCACGCTGATGAATATTTTGTACTTTGCATGGGTGCGCGAACGCATCGGTCTTCCCCGCGAGAAGGTAGAGACAACTGCCCGCACTGTCGCGGAGTTGGTCGACGAATTGCGCGCCCGCGAGGAACGCTATGCTGTCGCGTTTTCCGATCTTGCTGGCCTTCGGGTGGCAGTGGATCAGCAGCTGACCGATTTTGACGCGTCGTTGGAAGGTGTTCGCGAAGTGGCATTTTTCCCGCCGATGACAGGGGGCTAGGATGAAAATCTCGGTTCAGGACGCCCCGTTCGATCTGGGACAAGAAACGCAGGCGTTCGCCGCCGGTCACCGTGATATGGGCGCGATTGTGACGTTTACGGGAATCGTGCGGGATCTGCCCGATGATCCGTTAAAAGCGATGGAGATCGAACATTACCCCGGCATGACTGAAGCGGCCCTGACCGAGATGGCAGAGACCGCGATGGCCCGTTTTTCGCTAGGGGATGCACTGGTCATTCATCGGTTCGGTCGGTTGCTGCCCGGCGAGATGATCATGATGGTCGCCACTGCTGCGCGGCACCGCAAGGATGCGTTTGAGGCAGCAGAGTTTCTGATGGACTACCTGAAATCGCGCGCTCCGTTCTGGAAGCGCGAGATTACTGAAAAGGGTGCGGATTGGGTGGCGTCCAAATCAGAGGACGAAGACGCGCTGGCACGTTGGTAGCGGACCAGCCGGGCCCTTAGCTGGCCTGCTGGCGATCGATATAAGCGCGCATTTCTTCCGCCTCGTGGCGTGCATCACGTAGCCCGTCCATCGCGGCACGCAATTCTGCTTCGGTCTGGTTAAGCTGGTTGGTCAGCTCGGCCTCGCGCTGTTGCAGATAGGTGATTGCCTGATCGCGGGTTTCTTCCGCTTCGTGCAATTCCTGGCTCATCCGATCAAGCTGCGCGACATCGTCTGCGGCAACGCGGGTGAACCGGTGCAGTAGCCAGTTGGCGAACCATCCAAGACAGAAGGCGACGAATAGGATAATCGCTGTCGCGATGACAAATTCGGTTCTGCTCATGTTAGTTGCCTTCTTGGGTCTGGTCGGATGGTGTGCCTGTATCGCCTGTATCCGCGCCGTTTTCCAGCGCTGTTTCATCAGAATCCGCAGTCGTTTGTTCACTGATCAATTTAAATTCGATGCGGCGGTTCGCTTCGCGGCCATCCTCGCTATCGTTAGAGGCGACAGGGGAGTCTTCGCCATAGCCTTTGGCAACGAATGAACCGGTAATCACGCGACGGGCACGCAGTTCGTTTAACACCGATTGCGCGCGCGACTGGCTGAGCGCAAGGTTCATTTCCTCGCGGCCCTGACTGTCGGTATAGCCCTGCACCTCAAGTGCAATGTCGCGGCAATCCTTCAGGATTTCAGCGATCTTATCCATCGTCCCAAGGGCCGACGAATCAATCGTGGCACTGCCGGGTTCAAAGTTAATCTTGCCTTGGGCGACGACCTTGGCGATCTCGGCTTCGCATTCCTGTGGCGTGGGCAGTCCCAAAACGGGGTCCAGCTTTTCCTGGTAGGTAACTTTGACCTCGTAGTCCTTGCCTTCGCCCAGTTTGCCCGCCAGCAGGGTTGCAATTTGTGTGCTGGCATCAGGGTTTCCGGTGTTGCCGGTGACGCTGACACTGTCGGGGGTGGCGATCACGGTGCCGTTCGCCAGCTTGGACAGCGCATCCAGTGAGGACAGGACCCGGGTCGGCCAATCGGCTGGGAGGTCGTCGACGATGCGCGCGGCGGTATAGACCTTGTCAGAGCCAAAGCTTGCCTTGGCGTAGCTGTCGGCCAGTTCGCGCAGCGCGTCGTCGCTGAGGCGACCGCGCAGCTGCACCTGACCTTCGGGCGACAAGGTGGCGACGAATTCAGGCGGTCCCGCATCGGGGTCTACGGCCTTGGGCAGGCTTGCTTTCAGCGCGAAGACGTCTGGCAGGGCGTTCTCCAGCTCTCCGACTTCACGGTCGAACACGGCGCGTTCGGTGCCTTCGGCGGCAATCAGGCTAATGTCGGCATCGGCAAAGCTGACCGATCCGCCGCCGATTTTGGCAAGGCTGCCGATCGCTTTCTCTACCGCTTCGGCCCAACGCGGGCTTGGGACACCAAGCCCCACGGTGCAACGGGCAGAACCGGGGGCCCCGGCTGCGACGGCTGCTTTGAGGATGCGGGCGCTGGCCTGTTCGGTGTCCGCGCTGCAGGCGTCAAACCCGATGCTGCCTTCCTCGATCTGGAAGCGTAGCGTGAAGGGCGTGATCACCGGGCGGGGGGCAGCAATATCCAGTGTGACCACGAGCCCCGAAGGGGCCGCGCGTTTGAGCTGGTTTTCAAGACGCGCCTTGGCCTCTGCGCTGTCGGAGATGGCGGTGATCGACACACGACCTGCCGCGGCAGAGACTTTGGCGCGGGGCAGCTTTTCCATCGCCGAGATGGCAAATCCAAAGGCGTCCTCCCAGCCGTCGGGGGCCGGGTAGTTCGCGGATTCCAGCAGGTCAGCCACATGGTCCTGACCCGCGATGGATTTGAAACGGTCAATGGCAGCGTCGCGGTCCGTGGTGGTGGGAATCAGCCCGATGATGGACACGCCGGAATCATTGCGCAGAATCTCGACCGAGAATTTTGGCGCGGCGATGGCGGCCTGCGCCGTCACCTCCATCTGGTCAATGACACGCGCAGCATCAACGATCGTGCCGGCCGTGCTGAGCGCATTAAAGCGGGCGACCTCGTTCGGTGCCGTGCCCGACAGCGTGACCTGAAGCCCGTCTGCCTCAACCTCCGCCCATGTCATCTCTTTTACATCAAGGGCATCGCGAACGCCGATCTCGGAGTTCTCCTCGATCAATGTGACTGAAAAGCTTGCCGCCACCAAAGAGACGGATGCTGCAGCGGTAAAGGTCATCGCGATGATCAGAAGTACAGATAGGCGCATAAACTCGTTTCTGAGACCGTTGATATTGGAGGCTTTGATACGCCTGCGGGGGCAGGGGTGCAATCAGGCCAAAAGGGCGGCGGCGAAAAATACCAGCGGGATCATGCCGGTATCGCGGTTAACGCGAAACAACCGTAGAAGTTTATCATTGTCGTTGATGTCGACGCTACGCAGCTGCCATGCCATATGCCAGCCCATTGCCCACGGACCTGACAGCGCGATGATCAACGCCAGAAACGATGCAGAATCACGCAAGGCAAAGATCACGGCCAGCCCCATCAGGCCCACGGTGCCCATCAAAAACCGGCGCAGCCATTGGGCGGTGTTGTCACCGAACAGGCGAGCGGTCGATTTCACACCGATCAGCGCGTCGTCTTCTGTGTCCTGATGGGCATAGATCGTGTCGTAGAACAGTGTCCACGCGATCCCAGCAGCATAAAGCACAACCGCAGGCGCGCCGAGGCTGCCGGTATGGGCGGTCCAGGCCAGCAAAGCCCCCCAGTTAAAAGCGATGCCCAAAAAGACCTGGGGCCACCACGTAAAGCGCTTGGCGAAGGGATAGATTGCGACTGGCAGCAAGGCCAACACACCAAGTGCAATCGCTGCTCCGTTAAAGGACAGCAGGATACACAGCGCGATCAGCATCTGCGCGATCATCCAGCCCAAGGCGCCTTTGACGCTGACCTGTCCCGACGGGATCGGCCGCGACCGGGTGCGTGCAACCTTGTCATCGATATGGCGGTCGGTGATGTCGTTCCATGTGCAACCTGCGCCGCGCATCAACCATGCACCCGCACCGCAGCCGATAAATATCCACAGATCGAACCAGCGCGGCTGCTGGTCAAACAGCATCGCAAGCGTCAATCCCCACCAACACGGCAGCAGCAAAAGCCACGTCCCGATGGGGCGATCCGCGCGGCTGAGCCGCAAAAAAGGTCGGGTGAAACGCGGGGCAGAACGGTCGACCCAATTGTCCGCAGGGGCATCGACGACGCGCGCCGCATCATTGCCATCTGGTGTCGGCGAGGTGTCGTGCATATATCTGTGCCCATGAACGCTAAAATCAGACTTTATGTAGATCATCCACTGGGGCAGGGGCAATCCGTTCCTTTGGATAAGGCGCAGGCGCATTACCTCTTTGGCGTGATGCGCCAGGCGGTCGGGGCGTCTATCTTGCTGTTTAACGGCATCGATGGCGAATGGCGTGCCGAGGTCGCCGAGGCAGGCAAGCGCGGTGGCGTGCTGGTCTGTGCCGAGCAGACCAAACCGCTGCAAATGCCGCCCGACCTGTGGCTGATCTTTGCGCCGATCAAAAAGGCGCGCACGGATTTCATTGTCGAGAAAGCTGCTGAAATGGGCGCACGTCGTATTGTGCCGGTGCAAAGTGAATTCACCAATGCGGGCCGCGTGCAGCGCGACCGGTTGCAGGCCCATGCGGTAGAAGCGGCAGAGCAATGCGGCGGTACTTTCGTACCCGAGGTTGCTGAAATGGTCCGTTTGGATCGGTTGATCGACAGCTGGGAGCCTGAGCGATCCTTGATGTTCTGCGACGAAGCACTGGCCGGCGAAGAGGGCGATCTGACATCCGCACAGCCTGGTCCCTGGGCCATTCTGATCGGGCCGGAGGGCGGATTTTCTGTCACTGAACGCAAACGGTTGAACGGATTGGAGTGGACCCGCCCCGTGGCGTTGGGCCCTCGGATCCTACGGGCGGATACCGCTGCGGTGGCGGCGATGACGTTGTGGCAGAAGACCTTGGGGGATTGGACGTGAGCGCCGTGTGTGTGTCGCCTGTCGAAGTGGGGGTTTCACACCCCCACGCCCCCGTGGAGTTTAACGGGCAAAATGAAGCCGGTATCGGGAGAGGGCGATGAGTTTTTTGCGACCTGAGGCAAAGGCAGAACTGTGGCGCTGGCGTGAGGTTCTGGGCGGCATTGCGGTGGCGCTGGTCGGGCTTTGGCTCGTGATGGGGCCAGGGCTGCTGCTGGCGATACCGGGGTATGCGTTGATTCTTGCGGGGGTGGTCTTTGTCTGGATCGGCGGCCAGAGGGCCAGGTTTCGCAAGACCGGGCTTGGCGCAGGCGCAGTGCAGGTGGATGAGGGGCAGATCGCCTATTTTGGACCGCTGACAGGCGGGGTCATCGCCCTTCGCGAGATGGAGCGGCTGAGCCTTGAACGCGGTGCCTATCCAGCCCATTGGAAACTGGAACAACCCGGACAAAATCCCGTGATGATCCCCGTGGATGCGGCTGGCGCAGACGCGCTGTTTGACGCTTTCGCCGCGCTGCCGGGACTGCGCACCGAACGCATGTTGGCGGAATTGGCAGACGACAAGACCCTGTCGGTCGTGATCTGGGAGCGTCGGTCGATGCGCCCGGTTTCGACCCTGTTGCATTGACACCCCGCAGAAATCGCACCATCCCTAAGACCACAGAAATTGAATTCGGAGCCACCCCACATGTCCATCCCTCAATCCGGCGGCGGCCCGATCGAAAGTTACGACCAACTGGTCAATTACCTCGCAGACGGGTGCAAGCCGAAAGAAGATTGGCGCATCGGTACCGAGCACGAGAAATTCGGCTATAACAAAGAGACGCTGTTGCCGTTGCCCTATGAGGGCGACTGTTCCATCCGCGCCATGCTCGAAGGCCTGCGCGACGGTCACGGATGGGACCCTGTCGAAGAAGGCGGCAAGCTGATTGGTTTGGTCAAGGACGGGGCCAATGTTTCGCTTGAGCCGGGCGGCCAGCTGGAACTGTCCGGTGCCCCTGTCGAAACCATCCACGAGACGTGCGACGAGGTGAATGCGCACCTGCGCGAAGTGCGCGATGTAGCAGACCGCATCGGGGCCGGTTTCATTGGTCTGGGCGCTGCGCCTGAATGGTCACATGACCAAATGGATCTGATGCCCAAGGGGCGTTATAAACTGATGAACGAATACATGACCAAAGTCGGCACGATGGGCCGGGTCATGATGCGTCGGACCTGCACCGTGCAGGTGAACCTCGACTTCGGGTCAGAGGCCGACATGGTCAAGAAACTACGTGTGGCATTGGCGTTGCAGCCCGTAGCGACGGCCTTGTTTGCGAACTCCCCCTTCTTTGAGGGCAAGCCCAATGGTCATAAATCCTGGCGTAGCCGTGTGTGGCGCGACCTGGATGCGGCGCGTACTGGCACGTTGCCATGGGTGTTCGAAGACGGCATGGGATTCGAGCGTTGGGTGGAATATGCGCTCGATGTGCCGATGTATTTTGTCTACCGCGACGGCAAATACATTGATGCTTTGGGGCAATCATTTCGTGACTTCATGAAGGGCAAGCTGCCCGCACTGCCGGGTGAGATCCCGACCTTGAGCGATTGGGCGGACCACTTGACCACGGCCTTCCCCGAGGCGCGGATCAAGAAGTTTATCGAAATGCGCGGTGCCGATGGTGGACCGTGGCGCCGGCTTTGCGCGCTGCCCGCGTTTTGGGTGGGTCTGACCTATGACCAGCAGGCGCTGGACGGTGCTTGGGATCTGGTCAAAGGCTGGGATGCTGAAACCCGCGAAGCATTACGCGTGGCGGCGTCTGTTGACGGGTTGCAGGCCAAGGTTGGCGGCGTGAACATGCACGATATTGCGCGCGAAGCCGTGGCCTTGTCAGAGCACGGCCTGAAAGCACGCGCACGCAGCGGCGCAGGTGGCATGGTTCCGGACGAAACCCATTTCCTGAACGCTCTGAAGGAAAGCATGGAGACGGGCAAAGTACCTGCCGACGAGCTTTTGGATGACTATAACGGCAAATGGAATGGCGATCTCAGCCGGATATACGCCGACTATTCCTACTAATCTTCGATGATCAGCCCGCGGATAAAGGCAGTGACCTTGGCCGCGGGCATCTCGCACGGGTAAAGCCGTGTACCGCTGGCGAGGGCATAAAGGTTCAGACTGATATAGTCCGAACCGCCCAACTCCTCGGCAACCAATTTCCAGCTTTTACCTGTATTGAAGGTGCTTTTTGACCAGACATAGCGGCGGGTTCGATATCTGCCGGTGTGGGTGCCGTCGGGCAGCGCGTGGAACGCGGCCAAAAAGCGCGCGTCTACGGTGGCCGTCACCGGGTCAGTTTTTCTTGGCACCGATCTTGGGTTCTGTGCCCGCACGGATGCGTTTGATGTTTTCACGGTGCCGCCAGAACACCAGCAGGGTGAGCACGATGCCCAACAGCAGGGCGCTGCCGTACCCCAGGAATATCATAAAGAAGGTCGATGCCGCCGCCGAGGCAAGCCCGCCGATGGAGGACGTACGTGTTACGGCCATGGCGATCAGCCATGCCAGACAGCTCGCGATGCCGACGGGCCATGCCAATGCCAACAGCACGCCAAGGAAGGTCGCTACGCCTTTGCCACCCTTGAACCCCAGCCATACCGGGTAGCAATGCCCCAGCATCGCGGCCAGTGCTGCGATCTGTGCGGCGTCTTCGCCTGCAAAGAGTCGCGCCAGCAATACCGCGACGGCCCCTTTGCCACCATCCAGTATCAGGGTCAGCGCGGCCGCTTTCTTGGAGCCCGTGCGCAGTACGTTCGTGGCACCGATATTGCCCGACCCGATACTGCGCAGATCCCCTAGATTCATCGCGCGGGTCAGCACCATGCCAAAGGGGATAGACCCGACCAGATAGGCCGCAATAGCCCAGAACAAGAGCACGAATAGGGTGGAATCGATCAGGGGCATAATCAGGAGGCCTTATAGATGCAGGTGCCAGAAACGTAAGTTTCCAAAACCTTACCTTGCATGCGCATCCCATCAAAGGGGGTGTTGCGCGATTTCGACTGCAATGTCTCGCGGTTCATGACAAAGGGCGCACCGTCGTCGAACAGCACCAGATCGGCGGGGGCGCCCACCGACATGCGCCCACCGGGCAGGCCCAGACGTTTCGCCGGATTGAACGACAGCGCCCGCCACAGCGTCGCGATGTCGATCATCTCTGAGTGGACCAGTCGCAGGGCCGCAGGCAGCAGCGTTTCCAGTGCGACGGCCCCCGACGCGGCTTCTTCGAACGGCAAACGTTTGGATTCCTCATCCTGCGGCGTGTGCATAGAGCAGATGATGTCGATCAACCCCGAGGCCACGGCATCTACCACGGCGATGCGGTCCTCTTCGTCGCGCAACGGTGGCTTGAGCTTGAAGAAGGTGCGGTAGTCGGCCACATCCAGCGCGTTCAGCGTCAGGTGGTGAATGCCGACACCTGCGGTGATATCCAACCCGTTGTTCTTGGCACGCTCCAGTGCGGGCAGGGCGCGGGCGGTGGTGATCTGGTCGGCGTGGTACCGCGCACCTGTCATTTCGACCAGCGCGATGTCACGGTCCAGCCCCATGCGCTCGGCCATGGGCGACACGGCGGGCAGCCCGCGCAACGACGCGAATTTGCCAGAGGTCACCGCCGCTCCTTTGCTCAGGATCGGTTCTTGAGGGTGGGCGATGACCAGCGCGCCAAGGCTGCGGGCATAGGTCAGCGCACGGGAAAACACCTTGGTGTCCGTCACAATACGGTCGCAATCGGTAAAGCCCACGGCACCCGCATCCATCAGAAACCCGATCTCGGTCATCTCGCGGCCTTCGCGACCTTTGGTCAGGGCGGCCATGGGCACGACGTTGACCGGCGCGGCCTCGTTGGCGCGACGGGTGACAAATTCCAGCACTTCGGGGCTGTCGATGGTGGGGTTGGTGTCAGGGCGCGTGACCATTGTCGTGACCCCGCCTGCTGCCGCCGCCAATCCTGCGGACCGAAAGCTTTCCTTGTGCCGTTCGCCGGGTTCGCAGACCTTGACCCCAAGATCGACAATCCCGGGGGCAAGGTACTTGCCACGACAATCCACAATCTGCGCATCGCTCGGTATCGAAGCGTTCGCGTCCAGTATCGCCGCGATCTTGCCATTCTCGACCTTGAGCGTGCCGTGGGTGACGGTACCTGCTTCGGGGTCGATCAGCTGCGCGTTGATAAAATGCAGGGTCATGGAGAGGCTTTCGTAGTTAAGGAAACAGAGGCGCAGCAGCGGCGGCAGGTCGGATCAGGACCCGATCCACACCATCATGCCTGCCACACCAAAGGCGACAAGCAAGGCGATCATGGCGATACGGCCAGACATTTTGGGATCAGGTTTGGGTTCTTTCACAGCAGCCACCATAAGATAAGACCGATCAGCACGATAACGGCCAGCAGCACCATCATACCACCAGCACCGCCCTCGGGCGGGGATTTCGGAGTCATGTCCGCAGCACCGGTGTAGGGTTGCGCGGATTCAGCCTCGACCGGGATAACGGACATATCCGGTTGGGTCTCGCCGTATGTGCCGATCATGGTCAGGTCGGGTCCAAGCTTTAGCGTCGTCTCTTGCCCCTCAAAGGCCGAGGAAAACAGTAACAGCACATAGCCGTCCAGCGCATCCAAACGGGCGCGGTCGCGGCTGATCTGGTCAGGGGGCACGGCGTAGCCATCATTCAGATAGCGCGCCAGCCCCACGCCCGTTAGGTCGGAGACGGGAAAAAGCTCGGCCGAGCCTTCGGGTACTGAACGGCCAAGCAGATCGGCGATCAACGCTTCCTTGCTGCCATCGCGCAGATCGCGGGCCAGTTTGTCAATCGGGCGGTTTACGGCAAACAGACGGATCTGGCCGATTTCGCCATTGGGGATCTCAAGTTGTGTCATCGGGGTGCACCTTTGTACGCAGTTACCATCAATGCACTTAATCTGTCGCTGTCTTCGATATATTCAAACCCTAGATGCGCGGTGCGGGCGGGATTGTCGGCTTGTTCATGCCGGATAAAGAAAACGGAGGGCGGGCTGGTCGGACGCAGATCGTGCTTTGTCTCGGCGCTGCGGGGGAAAGCTTTGGCGCGGGTGCCATCGCGGGTCAGCTTGAAAAACAGGGCGCGGTGGTTGGTCAGCGCATAGCGGGTGCGGCGCAGATCGGTCAGGCGGGTCATCCCGCGATAAAGCGACAGGGCCACCAGGGCGACGATCACCGCGACGACCACCGATTGAGACACAGGCAAGCTGTTGCCTTGCAGCAAAAAAGCGCCAGCGATCACGGTACCGATTGCGCCGACAAAGGGACCGAGCAACTGAAAATTGCGCAGTGACAGCTTTGGCTTGGGGCGACCTGTCCACAATAGATCTTCGTCCGGCTCTAGCAGGTCTTGCCAAAATCTGTCGGTCATCGCGTGGCCTCTATCGCTTGGGCAAGACGCGCCTTGGTCTCGCGCAGCTGCGGCACCAGCGGCAGGGTGACGCGCTGGCCGTCCGGCAAGCCAAGGGTGATCGACCACAGCGACAGTTTCCCGATTGACCGGATATCGGTCAGCGGCAGGACAAGCGGCTCTGCGGTATCGGGGGAGTTTATGTAGAGCGCACGGTTGGTCAGCCGCCAGGCGGTATTGCGGTTTCTGTACCAGATCTGGAATTCGTCAAAGACCCACATGTAGAAAACCGCGATCAGAACCGAGGCGAGCAGCCATGTAATCGGGTCCAGCCAGATCAGCAGCGGCAGACAGAACAGCATGGTCAGCACAGCCAATGCCATGCACCGCCAAAAGAACGCCCGCGGCGAAATACGCCAGTGTAGCAGGTCGTGTTCTTCGGGCGGGCGTGCGGTCATGCGTTTGCCTTGCGGCTGTCCACAAGGTTGCGCGCGAGCAGGTCCATCGCGGCCATGCGCACAGCCACGCCCATCTCTACCTGGTCCTGAATAACGCTGCGATTGATGTCATCTGCCAACGTTCCGTCAATTTCTACGCCGCGGTTCATCGGGCCGGGGTGCATGACAATCGCGTCGGGCTTGGCGTGGGCCAGTTTCTCAGCATCCAGACCATATCTGTGATAATATTCACGTTCGCTGGGGATAAAGCCGCCGTCCATGCGTTCTTTTTGCAAGCGGAGCATCATTACGACATCGACGTCTTTCAGCCCTTCTTTCATATCGTCGAACACCTCGACGCCAAATTCGCCGATCTGCGCCGGCATCAGGGTCGGGGGGGCGATCAGGCGAATGCGGTTTTCCATCTTGCCAAGAAGCATGATGTTGGACCGTGCCACGCGGCTGTGTGCGATGTCGCCGCAGATGGCAATGGAAAGGCGGTGCAGGCGCCCCTTGGCGCGGCGGATCGTCAACGCGTCCAGTAGGGCTTGGGTTGGGTGTTCATGCCGCCCGTCTCCCGCGTTCAACACGGCGCAGTTCACCTTTTGCGCCAGCAGATCGACCGCACCGGACTGGGGGTGGCGCACAACCAGCAGATCGGGATGCATCGCGTTCAGCGTCATCGCCGTATCAATGAGCGTTTCGCCCTTTTTGATCGACGACGCCTGCATCGCCATGTTCATGACATCCGCGCCAAGCCGCTTGCCCGCGATCTCAAAGCTCGCCTGCGTGCGGGTCGAGTTTTCGAAGAACATGTTGATCTGCGTCAGCCCGTTCAGCGCATCACTGTGTTTATGAGGCTGGCGGTTCAAATCGGCGTATGTGTCCGCCAGATCAAGAAGGGTGGTAATGTCGTCTTGGGACAGGTGTTCAATGCCCAGAAGATGGCGGTGTGCGAAACTCATGACGGCGGACCCCACGTTATTTTTGGCGTTATAGGCGGCGGCGCTGGGCGGGGCAAGTCGTCGGGCGGCGTCATCCCGAGGCGGGGGTGGAATTGGATTTAAGGCCATTTGGAACTTGGCATTTTTATTGCCCGCATCAGCGCGTAAGTTGGGCACATGGAATCAGTGGATTATCATCAGGCGCTTGCACTTTTGCACTGGCAGATTGAACTTGGCGCGACCGAGGCGATTTGTGACGCGCCGGTGAACCGCTACGAAGTGCCCGCAGCGGTCGAGAAACCGAAGGCGAAAAAGGGCAAGACGGGGCCTGTGCCGCTTGCGTCCTCTGGCCCTGATGTGGTGGCGGAAGCTACACGTGCCGCCGCGGCAGCAACCACGCTTGATGAATTGCGCGCCGCGATGACCGCGTTCGAGCATTGCGAGCTCAAGCGTGGGGCCCGCAATCTGGTATTTTCCGATGGCACGCCGGGGGCCCGCGTCATGATTGTTGGCGAGGCTCCGGGCCGCGACGAAGACCGCGAGGGGCGACCCTTTGTCGGGCGTGCCGGCGGGCTGTTGGACAAGATGTTGGCGACGATCGATATGGGCCGGCATCATGAGACCGCGCCTGTCTATATCACAAATGTGCTGCCTTGGCGGCCACCGCAGAACCGCGACCCTAAGCCCGATGAAATCGCGATGATGAAGCCGTTTCTTGCACGGCATATCGCCTTGGCCAAGCCAGAGGTTCTGGTGATCGTTGGTAATTGGTCCGCACAGGCGTTGCTGGGCAAACGTGGAATCACCCGATTGCGCGGGCAGTGGACCCAGGCGGAGGGGCTGCCCGCACTGCCCATGTTCCACCCCGCCTATCTGTTGCGCAGCCCCGAGTTCAAACGCGAGGCATGGGCCGATTTGCTGTCATTGAAAGCGAAATTAAAGAATGGTTGATCCGATTACGGTGCTGGCCTTTGTACCCGCTGCGCTGGCGCTGAACCTCACGCCCGGTGCGGATATGATGTTCTGTCTGGGGCAGGGCATGCGCTTTGGTCCGCGGGCGTCGGTCGCGGCCAGTGCCGGGGTCGCGCTTGGCGGGATGGTACATGTCACGCTGGCCGGTCTGGGCTTGGGTGCGGTGGTCGCTGCGCTGCCTTGGGCTTTTGACGTGATCCGCTGGATCGGGGTCGGCTATCTGCTGTGGCTGGCTGTGCAGACCTGGCGTAGCAGCGGGGCGGTACCTGCGGTCTTGCCCGCGCCGAAATCGGCGTTTCGCAGCGGTTTGATCGTGAACCTGACCAACCCCAAGGTGATCTTGTTCGTATTGGCCTTTGTGCCGCAATTCGTGGTCCCAGAGGCGGGGCCAGTGCTGCTACAGTTCTTGGTGCTCGGCTCGGTGCTGTCGCTGGGCGGGTTTATCATCAACGCTTTGGTCGGTGTGTTTGCCAGCGGTTTAGGCCGCCGGATGGTCGGGGGCGGGCAAGCTCTGCGCTGGATCAGCAGCGGTATTTTCATAGCCCTCGCCGCACGGCTAGCAGTATTGGAGCGGACATGAGCCGGATCGACGACACGCTTGATTTTATTCCTGTGCGCATTGCCGTGCTGACGGTATCAGACACGCGCAGCCTGGCAGATGATCGGTCAGGCGATGTGCTGGTTGCGCGCATTGCCGATGCAGGTCACGCGCTTGCCGCACGCACCATCATACGGGACGAACAGGCCGAGATAGCAGCGCAATTGCGCATTTGGTGTGCCGACCCCGAGATTGATGTGGTGATCAGTACCGGTGGCACGGGGCTGACAGGCCGCGATGTCACCGTAGAGGCGCATCGTGATGTCTACGAGAAAGAGATCGACGCCTTCGGTACGGTATTCACTATCGTCTCGATGCAAAAGATCGGCACCTCTGCGGTGCAAAGCCGCGCCACTGCCGGGGTCGCGCAAGGCACCTATCTGTTCGCGCTGCCCGGATCGCCGGGTGCCTGCAAGGATGCGTGGGACGAGATTTTGGTCAAGCAGCTCGATTACCGCCATAGGCCCTGTAATTTTGTCGAAATCATGCCCCGCCTAGACGAGCACCAGCGCCGGAAGTAGCGGCCTTTGCGATTTTTGGGACGAAGAACGATGGAAACCGCCTGGGCCTGCGTATGATAGGCCGTGCGTGGCTGTCTCAACTGTGATTTTGTTCTTTGTGGGCGTGCGGGGTAAACTGCTGCCACAGATGGATAAGATCGGGGCAAGATGCGATTTTTACGGCAAAGCATGATTGGGCTGTTTCTGGCGGCCGCGACGGTGGGGTTCTTGCTGCTGGCAGCGGACCTTATCGGCGGGGCTGTGCAGCAACGGCTGACCGACGCGCCGCCTGACCGCGCCCCGCGTGAACGGGTGTTTTCTGTCAATGTCGTGCGCGCCGTGTCAGGCACCGAAGTGCCTATCTTGCAAAGCTTTGGGGCCGTGCAAAGCCGCCGGACACTTGAGCTGCGCGCCGCCGTCGGGGGGCGCGTGGTCGAGCTTGCGCCTGAATTCGAGGCCGGCGGTCGGGTTGTCGCGGGGCAGGTTCTCGTCCGTCTTGATCGATCGGACGCTTTGGCTGAAGTCGCACGGGCACAAAGCGCTGTGCGCAATGCAGAGGCAGAGGGGCGTGATGCCGACCGTGCGCTGGCCTTGGGGCGGGACGAATTGGCCGCCGCCGAAGAACAGGCCGCCTTGCGCATCGGTGCCTTTGAACGTCAAAGCGATTTGGGTGAACGGGGTGTCGGGACCGCGACGGCAACAGAGACAGCAGAGCTTGCGGCATCAAGCGCCCGCCAAGCGGTTCTGGCGCGACGTCAGGTGGTGACCCAAACCGAGGCCCGCGTGGATCAGGCCGTGCGCTTGTTGTCCAATGCGCAGATCGCGTTGGCCGATGCACAGCGCGCATTAAAGGAAACCACGATCACCGCGCCTTTCCATGGGGCGCTGAGCGAGACTTCGGTTGTTGAGGGGCGGCTTGTTTCACCGAACGAACGGCTGGCGGAGTTGATTGCCCCGGATGATCTCGAGATTTCTTTTCGTATTTCCACCACACAATTCGCGCGCCTGCTGGATGCGCAGGGCCGGATGATCAAAGCGGATGTTACGGCAAGCCTCGACGTTGCGGGGGCCGACCTTGAGGCACATGGACAGATTACCCGTGCAGGTGCTGCGGCGGGTGAGGGGGCCAGTGGCCGGTTGATCTTTGCCACGCTGCCGCAAGCACCGGGGTTCAAGCCCGGGGATTTCGCGACGGTACGGGTGAGCGAACCGGCATTGGACGACGTCATTCGGATCCCCAGCTCGGCGCTGGATGCGCAGGGGGCAGTGTTGGTACTGGATCCGGAAAACCGGCTTGAAAGCGTTCAGGTCTCTGTGTTGCGTCGCGTGGGGGATGAGGTCTTGGTGCGGGGACCAATCGAGGGCCGCGATGTCGTCGAGGCCCGCTCGCCACTGCTGGGGGCCGGTATTGCGGTAAAGCCGTTGCGCTCGGGGGCTCGGGACACGGCGCAGGTAGATGCGCCCGCAATGATCGCGCTGACAAAGGAACGTCGGGCAAAGCTTGTCGCCTTTGTCGAAGGCAACACGCGGATGCCGCAGGATGCTAAGGCACGGGTTCTGGCGCAACTGGCCGAGCCACAGGTCCCTGCGCGGGTGATCGAACGCATCGAAAGCCGGATGGGGGGCTGATCTATGGCCCGTAGCATGTCCGGCCCAGCAGGCGGAATCCTGTCGTATTTCACGGGTCACCGGACGGCGGCGAACCTGTTGCTCGTGGTGCTGCTTGTGTGCGGGGCGGCTGCTGCGCCCAACATGCGGGCGCAGTTCTTTCCCGATGTGGTCATCGACAGTGTCTCGGTTTCGACCGTCTGGGAGGGGGCCGGCGCGGATGACGTCGACAACGCCATCGTTCAGGTGCTTGAACCTGTCTTGCTGGCTGTGGAAGGGGTGGAGAGTTCTACCGCCGCGTCGCGTGAGGGCAGCGGCACCATTTCGCTGGAGTTCGAGCCGAACTGGGATATGGCCCGCGCCGCGACCGATGTGCAAACCGCCGTAGATACCGTCGCCACACTGCCCGAAGATGCCGAAGACCCTGTGGTGCGCCGTGGCATCTGGCGTGACCGCGTCACCGATGTCGTGATCACAGGCCCGATCAGTGCGGAACAGCTAGGCCGTTTCGCAGATGAATTTGTCACGCGTCTTTTCGCGGCGGGGGTCACCCGCAGCACCATTCAGGGGGTCGCCGCGCCGCAAACCTTGATCGAGGTCCCCTCTCTCCGTTTGATCCGCTATAATATCACGATGGCCGAGATCGCGGCGGCGATCGCTGCTGAGGTCGATGCCAGCCCCGCCGGGGATGTGACCGGTGCCAATGCCCGCGTGCGCACCGGGACCGCCAAGCGCAGTGCCGACGCCTTGTCGCGTGTCGTCTTGCGCAGCAATGCCGACGGGTCTTCACTGTTGGTGGGCGATGTGGCGCGGGTGATCGAACAAGGCTCTGATCGCGAGGTGGGGTATTTTGTCGGCGACGATCCGGCAATATCGGTGCGCATTGACCGCTCTGACGGGGGGGATGCCATTGGTATTCAGCAAAGCGTCGAAGGGGTCGCTGCCGATATGGCAGTGATGCTGCCCAAGGGGGTGGCGATCAACCTGATCCGCACGCGCGCCGAGGCAATTACCGGTAGGTTGGATTTGCTGATTGATAACGGTTTGATGGGCCTCGCGCTTGTGGTGGGGTTGCTGTTCCTGTTCCTGAACGCGCGCACGGCCTTTTGGGTGGCCGCGGGTATTCCGGCGTCGATGGCCGCGGCAATTGCACTAATGTATGCGGGTGGGATCACGATCAACATGATCTCGTTGTTCGGTCTGATTATCACGCTTGGGATCGTTGTAGATGACGCGATCGTTGTGGGGGAACATGCCGACTACCGGCATAACGAACTGGGCGAGCCCCCGATGCAAGCGGCAGAGAACGCCGCGCGGCGCATGGCAATGCCGGTTTTTGCCGCAACCCTGACGACGATCATCGCGTTCTTCGGCCTGCTGGCCGTTGGCGGGCGCTTTGGCAGCCTGATCGGGGATATCCCCCTGACCGTCATTGCAGTGCTGGCGGCGTCACTGGTCGAATGCTTTTTGATCCTGCCGAACCATATGGCGCATGCGATGGCAGCGGGGGCCAAGCAACGGTGGTATGACCTGCCCAGCCGTGTGGTCAATCGCGGGTTTCTCTGGGTGCGCGAACGGCTGTTCCGCCCTTTCATGGCAGGAGTTATCCGCGCGCGTTATGTGGTGCTGGCGGGCGTTGTCGCAGTGCTGGCGTCTCAGGCGGCGCTTTTCATTCAAGGCGACGTTCAATGGCGATTTTTCAACGCGCCCGAACGTGGGTCGGTAACCGGTAACTTTGCCATGGTCGATGGGGCCACCCGTGCCGATACGCTGGCGATGATGCACGAAATGCAACGCGCGACAGAAGCGCTGGGCGCGGAATATGCCGAGGAATATGGCACCAATCCGATCGATTATGTCATTGCGCAGGTCGGGGGCAACGCGGGTCGCGGGCTCGACGGGGCTGACAGCAAGGACGGTGATTTGCTGGGCGGCATCTCGATCGAGCTGATCGACGCGGACCTGCGGCCCTATTCCAGCTTTGCCTTCGTCGCGGCTTTGCAGGATGCCGTGGTCCACCATCCGCTTGCAGAAACCGTAAGCTTTCGCGGCTGGCGTTCCGGTCCTGGCGGCGATGCACTGGATGTGCAGTTCTATGGGGCCGACACACAGGTGTTGAAAGCCGCCTCGCAGGATTTGCAGGATGCGCTACGGCAATATCCCGAAGTCAGCGCCGTGCAGGACAATCTGGCTTACGACAAAGAAGAGCTGATCCTCGATCTGACGCCTCAGGGCCAAGCGCTCGGGTTCACGATTGATATGTTGGGGCGGGTCTTGCGTCACCGTCTTGGCGGGATCGAGGCCGCGACCTATCCAGATGGCCCCCGATCGGCCACCATTCGCGTGGAACTGCCCGAGGGCGAGCTGACCGCGGATTTCCTTGAGCGTACCCAGATGCGTACGCCGGGCGGGCAATATGTGCCGCTGGCAGATATCGTCAGCGTGGACCGGCGTACGGGGTTCAGCACGGTACGGCGCGAGAACGGTATCCGGCTGATATCAGTCACTGGCGATATCTCAGAGGATGACCCCGCCCGCGCGACCGAAATCACGACGACCCTGCGTGACGAAATTCTGCCGCGTATCGCCTCTGAACGTCAGGTGGATTTCCGCATCGGCGGGCTGAGCGAGCAGGAGGATACCTTCCTGTCGGATGCGTTGACCGGGCTAATCCTTGTGCTGACGGGCATTTATCTTGTGCTGGCTTGGGTGTTCGGCAGCTGGACACGCCCCATGGTGGTGATGGCGGTGATCCCATTCGGCTTGGTGGGCACGATCTATGGCCACGCCCTGTGGGAGGTCCCATTGAGCATGTTCACAGTTGTTGGCCTGCTAGGGATGACGGGGATCATCATCAACGATTCCATCGTGTTGGTTGGGACAATCGACGAATATGGTGCCACGCGCGGGGTAATCCCGTCGATCATCGACGGCGCAGCGGATCGGTTGCGTCCGGTGATGTTGACCACGTTGACGACGGTCCTTGGGATGGCACCGCTGCTTTATGAACAAAGCCAGCAGGCGCAATTTTTGAAACCCACTGTGATCACGCTGGTCTATGGTCTGGGCTTTGGCATGTTCCTAGTGTTGCTGGTCGTGCCTGCGCTGGTCGCGGCACAGCATGATATCGGCCGTCAAATCCGTGCGATGCGCCGCGCCATGCGGGCGCGGGCTGGGGGGCTGAGGACCGGTATTTTGGGGCTATGGCTACTGATGCTGCTCTGGGGCGGGGCGACGCTGGGGTGGGTCGCGGTGACTGGCGGCTTGCATCCGGCGCTTGCTGAAATAGTGCCCACCCTAGGGGTGCTCTCACCACGAAGCGCGGCGCTGCTGCTGTTCTTGGCAGGTGCCGCAGCGATCGCGCTGGCGGGCTATGTCGTGGGGGCCGTGATCTATGCCTCGTCGCGCAAGAAAGCAGCGGGCTGATCAGCCTGCGTTGCATCCGACAATATCGACGGCCTGATTGCTGCCTAAAACCGTCATTCGGATATGCGACCGGTTCAGCGCCACAGGGCCGCCGCTGACATGGCCTACATCCACGCGCGCGTGCAGTGTATTGCCTTTGCGCGTCGTGTCGGCCTCGCTGACCCATAGATCGGGGTTGCCGGTTTCAATCACCACCAGCTCTTGTCCACCCGAGGGCGGAACCGTGATAGCAGCGTCCAGTGTCAGGTCTTCGCCGGTCCGGCCAATGGTGCAGGTGACATCCGATACGCGGGCCTCTTTCGCTGAATACGGGCGCTGCGCGAGCGAGGCCGCGATGGCAGGATCGGCGCGGGTCGTGGTTGTGTTGATAACGCCGCTGAGCTCTAGCGAGGCGGGCACGCAGATGTCGCTGCACACGCCCAGATCAATCGTGGTGTTCATGGTCACAGGGGCGCCTTTTTCCGGCACCGTAATCCGCAACGGCAATACCACCTGATCCTTGTACCCGATGGTCGTCAGGTTGGTTTCGCGAAAAACCGTAGGTGCCGGCCATTCAACGGCCACCGCCGACAGGTTGCGTGAACCGGACCAGTCAAAGCTGGGCGGGATGCCCATATCTCCGGGCGCACGCCAATAGGTCTTCCACCCCGGTTTAACTGTCATGCGGATCGCGGCCATGCGGTTGCCATCGGGCAGCACCCAACCTTGAAGGATCTCCCCGTGGATCACCTCCATCGCAAAAGCAGGCATCGGGGCGAGAAGGGCAGCGGCCATCAGGCCAAGGAGTTTTCTGGTCATGGTGCTTTCATGGGCCAACTGCCCCCCGTTTGCCAAGTCACGTTTGCATTATGAAACGTTGCAGCCGTAGGGGTTGTAAGCAGCAGGGGCGCACGCCATGCTATGGGGATGACGCAAAAGAACGACAGCATGACAATGGATCTTACCGGCCAGCTTTTGGTGGCCATGCCCGGCATGGGCGATCCTCGGTTCGATCATTCGGTGATCTTTATCTGTGCGCATGACGACGAGGGCGCGATGGGGTTGATCGTCAACAAACCTGCCGCTGATCTCAAGCTGGGCGACGTGCTTGACCGGCTTAGTGATGTGGACATGGACGACATCACCGGTCTGGGGGTGCATGTCGGTGGTCCCGTCGAGACAGAGCGTGGCTTCGTACTGCACAGCGCCGAATACCGGTCGGTGATGAAGACGACCGATATCGCGCAGGGCGTGGCGGTGACTGTGACGCTTGATATTCTCGAAGACATCGCCCGCGGCAAGGGCCCGCAACAGGCGATGTTGATGCTGGGCTATGCCGGTTGGGATGCAGGCCAGCTGGAAGGCGAAATCGCGCAGAATGGCTGGCTGACCTGCCCCTGCGACACTGACATCCTGTTTACCCTGCCTGATGCACGCAAATGGGAAGCGGCGCTGACCTCTATCGGGGTGGACCCATTGGGGCTGAGCGCGACAGCGGGGCGCGCCTAACAAACGCAAGGTGGATCAACGCGGAGCAGCCGCGCGACGCAGACGGTCGTTGATGGCACGGCCCAGACCGGTTTCAGGGATCGGGGCCACTGCGATGGGTTTGCGCAGCCGGTCAAGCGCGTGCAGCCGGTCAAACAGATACGCCGCCGCTTCCACCAGATCGCCGCTGGCCGACAGGGTTAGATCATCCGCGCCAGTCCCCTTCGCTGCGCCAAAGCCAAGATAGACCTCGTCTTCTTTTGCGTCATGCGCGTTCAACCGCACGCTGGCATGGGGCGCATAGTGGGACGCCAATTGGCCGGGGGCGATAATTTCTGCGCCGTCGGCCACATCCAGCGTCCCCCCAAGCGCCGCCTCTATCGCTTCGGACGGCAGACCGCCTGCGCGCAGGAGGGTAGGGCGTGGCTGGTTCAGCCCGATGATCGTGCTTTCCAGCCCGACCGTGCAGGGGCCATCATCGACCACAGCGGCGATCCGACCCTCCAGCCCCGACAGGACATGCTGCGCCGTGGTGGCGCTGATCTTGCCCGAGGGGTTGGCAGACGGGGCCGCCACCGGCCCGCCAAACGCCCGCAATATGGCGCGGGCCGTAGGATGTGCGGGGATGCGGATGGCGATGCTGTCCAGCCCCGCTGTCACCAGTGACGATAGCCCGTGCCCGTCGGCTAGAGGCAGCACGAGGGTCATTGGCCCCGGCCAGAATGCGCTGGCCAGAACCTCTGCTGTGTCGGACCAGCGCCCATATTGGCGTGCCTGATCCACATCGGCGACATGGATAATGAGCGGGTTAAAGCTGGGCCGTCCCTTGGCCGTGTAAATCCCTGCCACTGCCGTCCCGTTGCGCGCATCCGCGCCCAAGCCATAGACCGTTTCAGTTGGCAAAGCGACCAGTGCACCTTGTTGCAAAAGGGCGGCGGCGCGGGAAATGCCTGAGGGGTCGGGAAGTAGAATGTCGGTCATGGGCTTCTCTTATGGGGATGACGCCGCGTTTTGGGTTGCGGTGCGCAGACTTGAGCGACATTCTCGCCGCAACAGCCCGAAGTATCGTCTTGGGCTTATCAGGTCGCTGTTCGGTTTGCCAAGCAGACGAACGCGTTAACGGAGGAAAACTATGCCCTATCGCGCCCCTGTCGAAGATTTTGCCTTTCTGTTTGATCATGTCGTAGGTTTGGACGCTGTGCGTCAGACCGAACGTTTTGAAGATGCCAGCGAAGACGTCACCCGCGCGATCCTCGAAGAAGCGGGCAAGATGACCAATGACGTTCTGGCCCCGCTGCAACGCGCAGGTGACCAGACGCCCGCCAAGCTTGAGAACGGTGTCGTGCGCACGTCGCCCGGTTTCGCTGACGGGTTCAAGGCCGTGGCCGAAGGCGGCTGGATCGGCATGTCCGCCGACCCTGAATACGGTGGCATGGGCCTGCCGATGACCCTGACGACTGCCGTGAATGAAATGATGAGCGGGGCTTGCCTGTCCTTGCAGCTTGCCCCGTTGATGAGCCAAGGCCAGATCGAAGCGCTTGAACATCACGCCAGCGACGCGATCAAGGAACTGTACCTGCCCAAGCTGATCAGCGGCGAATGGACCGGCACGATGAACCTGACCGAACCGCAAGCGGGCTCGGACGTGGGTGCGCTGGCAAGCAAGGCCGAAGACAACGGCGACGGCACCTATGCGATCTCAGGCCAGAAGGTCTATATCACATGGGGTGACAATGATTTTGGCGGCAATGTCTGCCATCTGGTTCTCGCGCGTCTGCCCAGTGCGCCTGCGGGCACGAAAGGCATTAGCCTGTTCCTCGTGCCGAAATACCTGCCCAATGAGAACGGCAGCCTTGGGAATGCCAATACGCTGAACGTCGTTAGTCTGGAACACAAACTCGGGATTCATGGGTCTCCCACGTGTGTGATGCAGTATGACAAGGCGACGGGCTGGCTGGTTGGGGCCGAACAGGGCGGTATGGCAGCCATGTTCACAATGATGAACAACGCACGGCTTGGTGTGGGCGGGCAGGGCATCGGCATCGCCGAAGCGGCCTATCAACACGCGCTGGCCTATGCGCTGGACCGCAAACAGGGCAAGACATCACGCCCCGACGGCACCGGCACCATCGTGGATCATGCTGATGTACGCCGCATGCTGATGACGATGAAGGCGGAAACCTTTGCCGCCCGCGCCATCGCGCTGTGCTGTGCCAAGGCCATCGACATGACGAACGCGACCGGACAGGCCGAATGGAAAGCCCGGGCGGCCTTCTTGACTCCGATCGCCAAGGCCTTTGGCACCGACACCGGCATGGCCGTCGCTGAAATGGGCGTTCAGGTCCACGGTGGCATGGGCTTTATCGAAGAAACAGGGGCCGCGCAGTACAGCCGAGATGTGCGGGTGACCGCGATCTACGAAGGCACCAATGGCATTCAGGCGATGGATCTGGTCGCGCGCAAGATGATGGACGGCGGCGAGGCAGCGAACCGTCTGCTGGATGAAATCGAGGCCGATGCCGAAGCCGCCCGCGAGACGTTCCCGAATATGGCGGACGCCCTCTGGCAGGCGTCCGAGACGCTGCGCGAAGCGACCGATTGGCTGACAGAGCAATCGAATATGGACACGCGCTTTGCCGGTGCTGTGCCGTACCTGCGGGCCTTTGCGCGGGTGCTTGGGGCGCATCTGCACCTCAAGGCGGCGCTGGCCGACAAGGGCGGGGCACGTGAAAAGCTGGCGCGGTTCTACATCCTGCGTCTGTTGCCGGAACACGTTGGACTGCTGGCCCATGCACAGGCGGGCGAGGCCGATCTTTTCGCGCTTTCCGTTGACGAACTGGCCGCCTGATGCCCGATACCGCGCCCACTGGCTTGCGTTTCCCTTGGGAAACGCCGCCCGCCCATGACGCCGCGATAGAGGTCGCACCCGGCGTGCTTTGGCTGCGTCTGCCGCTGCCGATGAAGCTGGATCACGTCAACGTCTATGCCTTTGACGAAGGCGACAGCTGGACGATCATCGACACGGGCTTCGCGTCGAAAAAGTCCAAGGCGCTGTGGACGGACCTGATCGCGGGGCCCTTGGGCGGCAAGCCGGTGTCGCGGGTGGTCGTGACCCACCATCATCCCGATCACATCGGGTTGGCGGGCTGGTTCCAGACCGAACACGGGGCAGAGCTGGTGACAACGCGCACCGCATGGCTGACCGCGCGAATGCTGACGCTGGACCCGCAAGAGACACCCCCGGCCGAAGCGCTGGCGTTCTACAAGCTGTCGGGTATGGACGCCGCGCTATATGAAAAACGCGCCTCCGAGCGGCCCTTCAACTTTGCCGATATCGTCTCGCCGCTGCCGTTGGGCTTCACGCGGATCAAGCAGGGCGACGAGATCACCATCGGGGGGCGCGTGTTTGACGTGCATATGGGTAATGGCCACGCCCCCGAACACGCCACCTTCTGGAGCCGGGACGACAATCTGGTGATTGCGGGCGATCAGATCCTGTCCTCGATCAGCCCCAACGTCGGGGTCTATGCCACCGAACCGATGGCCGACCCCATTGGCGAATGGATCGAAGCCTGTGACCGTCTGTCGCTGCTCGCGCGCGAGGATCATTTGGTGCTTGGCGGGCACAAGCTGCCGTTCACCGGTCTGCCCACCCGCATGCGCCAGTTGATCGAAAACCACCACAGCGCCCTGCGCCGTCTGGAAAAGGCGATTGCAGAGCCCAAATCTGCCTCCGAATGTTTTTCGACCCTGTTCAAACGCAACATCGGCGAGGGCGAATACGGTCTGGCGTTGGTCGAAGCGGTGGCGCATCTTAGCCATCTGTACCAGACGGGCCGCGCCACGCGCAGCTTGCGTGCGCAGGACGGGGCGTGGGTATATCAGTCAAAGGGTTGAACGATGGATAACGAGATCAAGACTGCTGCCGAAGCCATCGAAGCAGACGCGTTGCCACGGCTTTACGAAGTGCATTCGGACCCCTCTAGCCGCAACGCCTCGGACCAGCCTGTGCCCAAAGGGATCACTCAGAAGCCTGCCGCGCAGAAATCAGCTGCGCAATGGGCCTATGAGCGTGTTGTGCTGTACCTCAAGAATTTCGAAGAGCAGCTTGACGGCGATCACGAGGTCGCCATGGGTTTTGCAGGCGGTGACGCCGGCGTGTTGCGGATCGAGGGGATGGGCTATTTCGATCCTGATATCGTGACCTTTTATGGCAAGGACAGCACCGGCGCGCGGATGCAGCTTGTGCAGCATGTCACACAGTTGAACGTGGCCCTACGTGCGCTGCCCAAAGCGGTGCAGGAAGCCCCCGCGAATCGCATCGGTTTTCGTCTGGTCGAAGACCTCGAGACGCAAGACGAGCCCCCCGCAGGCGAAAACACCTGAGCTCGCGCATTTTGATGCCGTGACATAGGCAAATGAATACAGTATCCCCAGACCAAATCATACGCACGTTAAGACAAGGATCGCGCAAATGGCCAAACATGAACACGGCTCGATGGACACCAGCACGCACGAGAAGACTTTTGACAGCTTCATGAACTTCGTCAAATGGTCGTGCATCGTGATTATTGCCATTCTGGTCTTTATGGCGATCTTCGCGCGCTAAGGCGGGCAAACCTAACCGACAGGATATTTCTATGCGTGTTTGGATGGCTTTGGCCTGCGTCGGGCTGCTTGCGGCCTGTGCGAATGATACCGGGATCGACAACACCCCCGCAGAAGTCGCAGCGGCTGCTTATGTGGCACCGGGACCAAAATCCATTACGTTGATGACGATGATCAACAACCGTACCGGCAGCGGAGGCCATACGGCACTGGTGGTCAACGGGTCGCAGCAGGTGATATTTGACCCTGCCGGTTCCTTCCGTGATCCGCGTGTGATCGAACGCGGCGACGTGCTGTACGGCATGACGCCTAAGTGGATACAGGGGTACAAGTCCTCGCACGCACGCAGCACCTACCATGTCGTCAGCCAGGAATTGCAGGTCAGCAACGCACAGGCAGAACAGATCTTGCAGCTTGTGATGTCAAACGGTCAGGTGGCGGGGGCGTTCTGCGCCAATGCGACCTCTGATATCCTGACGCAGGTTCAGGGCTTCGAGAGTATTTCAAAGACGTTCTACCCTGCCAAGCTCAGCGAACAATTTGCCAGCCTGCCCGGCGTGAAGACGACGAAATATTATGAAAACGACGAAGGCGACGTAATTGATGCCGTACAGGCGTCGCTTCTAGCCCAGTAACCAAAGCAAACCATAAAGCGTTGCTGCGCCGCTAATTATGGCGAGCAGCACGTTTTTGGTGAGCACCCCCACAGTCAGCGCGGCCGCCGCCGCCGCCATACGCGGGAGATCAAGCTGCCCGTCTGTGGCCGCGGGCCAGATCACTTGCGGGGCCACAAGAGCGGGCAGGATCGCCACCGCCGTATAGCGCAGGTGTCGCAACAGCCACGCGGGCATTTCGCGGTCCCCCACCAGTCCGGTAAAGACAAAGCGCAGCCCAAAGCTGCCAAGACCAAGGGCGATGATCACGAACCAAAGCGTGCCGGTGTCGATATCAGTCATTATGCCGCGTCCTGTTCAGGGTGGTGGGGCTGGCGTCTTTCCAGCCAAAGTTCGGTTTGGGCACCGGCGATCATGCCCGCCAGCCCTGCCAGGATCAGCCCCAGCGAATAGGGCACACCCGCCGTCAACAGCGCCGCGAGGGATGCCACCAGCGCCGCGACGATATGTGCTGAGGTGCGGAACATCGGAGCGATCATGGCGAGAAAGGTGATGGGTAGGGCGAAATCCAACGCCCAGCTGTCAGGGATTTGTGCCCCGACCATCGCGCCGACCAGGGTGAAAAGATACCACAACGGCACGATGGGGGTCACACAACCGAAGAAATACGCCATCCGCTGCGGGATGGTCATATCCGGCTCTTTCTCATATTGCGCCATCGCGCAGACATAGGATTGGTCAACGGTCAGATAAGCGGCCAGCGCGCGCTGCCACAAAGGCGCGGACCCGATGTAGGGCGTCAGCGACGCCGAATACATCGCCATCCGCAGGTTCACCGCCAGCGCAGAGGCCAGCACGATCGCTGTCGGGGCATGTTCCTGCATCAGTTGCAACGCGGTGAACTGTGCTGCCCCCGCAATGACCACGACCGAAAAGGCGAGCGTTTCGAACACGTTCAGCCCTGCTTCGGTGGCAAGGATGCCAAACAGCGAGGCAAACGGGATCATCACCAGAATAAAGGGCGCTGCGTCGGCAAGACCTTTGCGAAAGGCCGATTTCGTGGTGGTGATGGCCATGCGTTCCCCCTAGATTGCCGGGACATGCTTAACTGCCGCTTTGGGGGGATGCAATTGTCCGTCAAGACAGACACCGATGCTTATTTGATCGCACCGCAGCCAGGATTGGCGCGGCTGACACGTGCCGTCGTCGGGCGGGATCATTTGGGGACCGAGACAACGATCAACGTCGTCGAGGAACGCCCGCTGACGATTTTTTTGAACGCGCAGGAAATCGTCACCGCGATGACGATTGGCGATTACCCCGAATACCTCGCGCTCGGGTTCTTGCGCAATCAGGGTATGCTGCGCGACGGCGAGGATATCACCAGCGTCGACTATGACGAAGAGCTTGAAGTCGTCATCGTCCGCACCGCCCGCAAAACCGACTACGAAGACAAAATGCGCAAGAAGACCCGCACCAGTGGCTGCGCTGTGGGCACTGTCTTTGGCGATATGATGGAGGGTCTGGAGGGCGTTTCCCTGCCGTCGACCCCGCTGCGAACCTCGTGGATCTATGACCTTAGCGCGCAGATCAACCGCACGCCGAGCCTGTACCTGGAAGCCGGGGCGATCCACGGCACGGTGCTGTGTCAGGGCAATCGCCCGCTGGTCTATATGGAGGACGTGGGGCGTCACAACGCGGTCGACAAGATCGCGGGCTGGATGCTCTCTGAAAAAGTCTCGGCCGAGGATAAGATACTCTATACCACGGGGCGGCTGACGTCGGAAATGGTGATCAAGACCGCGATGATGGGCATCCCCGCGCTGGTGTCACGTTCCGGCTTTACCGCCTGGGGGGTAGAGATCGCGCAGCAGGTCGGGCTGACGTTGATCGGGCGGATGAAGGGAAAACGCTTTATCTGCCTTGCGGGCGAGGACCGGCTGATCCGCGATGCAGACCCCGACCAGATTAGGGATGAACCTAAACGATCAGGCCGAAAGGGCAGCGCATGAAACAGCCATTTGGGGTGATCCTTGCAGGAGGGCAGGCGACGCGGATGGGCGGCGGCGACAAGGGGCTGCTGCAACTTGGCGGTCAAAGCGTGCTGGACCATGTGATCGAACGGCTGACGCCGCAGGTGGCGCGTGTGGCGTTGAATGCCAATGGCGATGCCGCGCGGTTTGCGGGGCTGAAACTGCCGGTGTTGCCCGACAGTATTGACGGCTTTGCCGGACCGCTGGCGGGGGTGTTGGCAGGGCTGGATTGGGCTGCCGCACATGGCGCTGATACGATTGTGACTGCTGCCGCCGATACGCCGTTCTTCCCCGGTGATCTGGTCCCGCAACTGTTGCTGGCAAGCGAGGGGATGACCCACCCGCTGGTGCTCGCCGCCACGCCGGACGCTAAACGCGGCACGGCGCGGCACCCGACCTTTGGCCTGTGGCCTGTGGCCTTGCGCGACGATCTGCGTGCTGCCTTGCAGGGTGGCCTGCGCAAGGTCGTAATGTGGACGCAAACGCACAATGGCCGCGAGGCGCTGTTCCGCCACGAAGACGCGTTTTTTAACATTAACACCCCCGAGGATCTGGCCCGCGCACAGGAGATGCTATGAGAGTTTACGGCGTTGTCGGCTGGAAGAACGCCGGCAAAACAGGGTTGATGGAACGCCTTGTGACCGAAATTACGGGGCGCGGCTTTTCAGTGTCTACCGTGAAACATGCGCATCACAGTTTCGACGTGGATCATCCGGGCAAGGACAGCCACCGCCACCGCGTCGCGGGTGCCCGCGAAGTTTTGTTGGCCTCGCGCAACCGCTTTGCCCTGATGCATGAGTTGCACGGCGAGGATGAACCGACGCTCGACGCGCTGCTGGCCAAGCTTGCGCCCGTCGATCTGGTGCTGGTCGAAGGCTACAAGCGTGACGGTCACGCCAAAGTCGAAGCGCATCGGGCGGAAACGGGCAACGCGTTGATCGCGCCGCAGGATCCGACGATCAAGGCCATTGCCAGTGATACACCAATGACATCGGATCGCCCCGTGTTCGATCTGAATGACACAGGCACCATCGCCGATTTCATCCTGTCCGAGGTCGGGTTGTGAGCGCATTTGACACCATCGTCATGGTCGATTGGTCCGGCGGCAACGACACCGGCCCGACCCCGCGCAAGGACGCGATCTGGGCGGGGGTGTCGCGGGGGGGCGTATCAGATGCCCCCGTTTATCTGCGTAACCGGTCAGAGGCAGAGCTTTGGATCGCCACGCTGATCGACGCAGAGCTGGCGCAGGGCCATCGCGTGATGGTCGGGTTCGATTTCCCTTTTGGCTACCCCGCAGACTTTGCCGGAGCGCTGACGGGCAGCTCCGATCCGTTCCGCCAGCCGCCCGGGGTCTCGTAGCGGTTGATGTGCACCTTCCGCATCACGCCCATCAGCTCGCCCGCACGGTCGATGACGGCCATGGCATTGTGAATCTGACCGTCCCGCAGTTCGGACAGGCCCAGCAGGATGTAGATGTCCAGCTCGCGAGCCAGTTCGCCGAACGCCTCGGTGGACGGGCCCGGGATGTGCTCGGCGAGCTTTCTCTCGGCGTCCCCGCCCACGAACCCGGTCAGGGCCACCTCCGGGGTCATGACGATCTGCGCACCGGCCGAGGCCCCCTGGCGGATCATCTCGACGGCCTTGTCAGTAT
>LAZR01000131.1_pt1 | contig 97603 bp, 152 predicted proteins | sample 329461 | NCBI WGS metagenome assembly LAZR01 (sample SAMN03002196, study PRJNA259156) | marine sediment metagenome | biome: sea floor; feature: Hydrothermal impacted sediments; material: marine sediment; isolation source: Loki non-amplified sample from Loki's castle hydrothermal vent sediment ... | reverse complement strand
GGGGGGGGGGGGGGGGGGACCACCTCGGCCACGTGTCCGTCGCTCATCTGTCGGGTGGCGTACCTCACGCCTCCGCCCTCTTGGGCAGGTCAGCCCGCCGCTTGCGCCAGGTGCCCTCCTCGGCTGGCTTGCAGCTGCCCCAGTCCTCTCCAAACTCGATGTCGACCACCACCGGGACGCGGAGCTGAAAGTCCTCCATCTTCTCGCGGAGCACCCGGTTGAACCGGCCCCGGGCGCGCTTCTCCCGGGGCACGCTGAAGTCCAGCTCGTCGTGGACGGTCAGGTGCATGGGCGTCGTCTCCCAGTCCAGGCCGTCGGCGACGGAGATCATCGCCTTCTTCATCAGGTCGGCCGCGCTGCCCTGGAGCAGGGCGTTGAGCGCCTTGTGGGTGTGGGCGTAGCCGCGGCCGCGCTTCTCGAACCGGCGCTTCCGCCCGCCCCAGGTGACGATGTAGCCGCGCTGGTTCGCCCGGCGGTCGGCGCGGTTGTAGAGGCGGCTCACCTCGGGCAGGCGGTCGTGGTACTCCTCCAGGAGGAGCGCCGCCTCGTGGAGGCTGACGCCGAGCTTCGCGGCCATCAGCTTCTTGCCCATCCCGTAGACGATCCCGAAGTTGATGTTCTTGGCCGGGCGTCGCGGGATGCCGACCAGCTCCGCGCATATCTGGTGGAAGTCGATGTCCGGGTCCTCGTTGTAGGCCCGGGCGAGCTGGCCGCCGGCGTAGTGGGCCAGGTACCGGAACTCGATCTGAGAATTTTTACTAAACACTCCACAAGAGAGGGCGAAGTTGTGGTCCCCCTCCACCGTGACGTGGTAGACGACTCTCTCTCCAGCTGGCTCGACGCTGACGACCCGGTGGTTCAGGGCAGCGGGCGCACCGCACCGGCGACAGGAGACGCAACGTACATTTACCTGACTCGGCCACTGATAGAACGCGTCACCGCAGTCCACGCAGGTTTGATCTTCCTTGCCGCCTCGCCAGTTGGGGTTGCCCTTACCCGCGTAGGAGCGGCGCCGTCTCAGGGCCGACCTGAGCACGCGAAGGCGCGTCTGCTCGTCGACGGTCTTGAAGGCGTGGAGCGCCCTGTGCTCCGTCTGGTCGACGTAAGCCAGGTTCCTCGGCGAGTTGTTTCGCTTGGCCTCGTCTACGTGGTGGACCTCCGCGCCCACCGGCTTGGGCCCGTGGTACGCCTCGGCCACCAGGTCGTGGGTATAGCGGTACTCGAAGGCGGAGGCGCTGTAGACGGTCTCGTAGCCAGCCCCGGCGGAGCCTCGACGAAAGGCGGCTAAGCCGACGCCGGGCCTCAGGTCCTCAACCCTCACCTTGCCGCCGTCTCTCAGCACCATCTCGTGGTCGCCCGTGGCCGTGAACGACCCCTCGTTGTCGAGCGTGACCTTGAACGTGGGGGCCCTTCCGATCCGCGCCCACCTCGACACCTCTCCCCAGGACACCCGGCCCGCGTGCCAGGTAAACACCCTGTCGCCGGCCGTCAGGCTGTCGATTCGCCTGGGCCCGGTGAGGGTCTCCACCATCGTCTCGCCCACCAGACAGTAGTCGGCCTTCTCCCAGACCTGCGTCCGGCTCGCCGGGACGTAGAGCCCGCGGATCAGCGGCGCCCACTCCTCGTCCCGGGCCGGCACGTTCTGGAGGTTGAGGCCGCCGCCGCTGGAGAACCGGCCGGACCGGGTGCCGAACCGCGGGTTCCGGAGCGGGTGGAACTCGCCGTGGATGACGCCGTTGGGGTCGACGTTCGCGAGGACGTAGTTGTCGATGAACGTGCCCTTGAAGTGCTTGAGCTTCTTCATCCGCGTGATCGCCTCGGCGACCGGGTGCTGCACGTACTCCAGGTCGTCCTTGGTGATCGACGCGTTGCCCTCCGTGATGCCCTTCTCCAGCATCTTCTCCGTGGGCTGGTTCCGACGGTACGGGAGGCCCAGCTTGTCGAACAGCGTCGCGAGCTGGGCCGTGCTGGTGTAGCTGACGTCACCGAAGTCACTCTCCCACTTCCGCTCGGCCCGGGTGAGGAGCCGGCCCAGCTTATCCTTCAGGGCCAGCGCCTTGTTCACGTCCACCGGCACGCCGACCATGTGCATCCGCAGGAGGATCGGGATCAGCCGTAGCTCCATCTCGTAGACGTCGGCCAGTCCCTCCTCGCCCAGCCGCGGGCCGAGGTGGTCACCGAGCCCCAGCGTGATGCGGCTGTCCCGCTTCGCGTAGGGCTCGACCACGTCGCCGTGGGCCCGCCAGATGTTCTTGGCCTGGGCCTTGCGGGTGGCGCCGCCGCCGAACGCCTGCGAGCAGAAGTCCCACAGCTCGTCGCCCTCCTTCTCCATCTCGATGTGGCGCTGACCCAGGCCGTCGAGCGTGAGGTCCGGCTCCAGCTCGTTCAGGAGCGCGGCCATGAACCCGGTCTCCTCCACCCGGGCTCGCGGGAACGGGTGCTCGTGGCCCAGCTCGTAGGCCAGCATCCGGAGGTCGAAGCCGGCGGAGTGCATGAAGACGGTGAGGTCAGAGCGGTTCACCTCCCGCTTGACCCACCGGAGGACCTCCCGCTTGGAGCAGTTGTTGCCGCCCATCTCGTGGCCCCAGCGGTAGTAGTGGTCGGAGCCGTCCGGCAGCGAGACGGAGAGCCCCACCAGCCGGTCGTCGTACGTCACCCCGGTCGTCTCGGTGTCCAGGCCGATCCGATCGACGCGGGCCAGGTCGACGAACTCAGCCACGCGTCCTCGTCCACATCGTCTCGCGGAATTCTCTTGAGCCGATGCCGTACTTCTCGTGGAGCCGCCGGTTCAGGTCGCGGTCGAAGCAGCTCAGCCGGAGATGACGACCCTCGCGCAGCTCGTAGACCCGGCAGCGCTTGCTGCGGAAGAAGCCGCTGACCTGGCCGTCCGTCAACCCGATCCCGCGCAGGTAGATGCCGGCGCGCCGTCTCAGCTCTTTCAGGTCGCCGGGGTCAGCCACGGATCGCCTCCAGCTTGGCCAGGAACTCGTCGGCCTCGCGCCCCTCCAGGCCGTACTCCCGCACCTCGTCTCGCGCCAGGCTCCAGTTGGGCGTGAGCACCAGGCCGCGCAGCGCCAGCAGCTCCGTTCGGCTGAACGTGACCGCCGCGGTACGGTAGTCGTGGAAGGCGTCGCTGATCGTGGGGAACGCCAGGTGAAAGAAGTAGAGGACCACGTTGGCGTACTCGCGGATCTCCTCCTGGGCGTGGCTGTCCAGGCGCAGCCCCAGGAAGTGCATGAGGTTGTGGACGTCGATCTTCCAGAACGCCAGGGTGTAGGTCGAGAGCGGCAGGTCCTTCCGCGCCTGCTCTCGGGCCACGCCCGCGTCAAGCCGGCTCTTATATATCCACCGCGCTCGTTGCTGGAAGGCCACCTCCTCCTGGCTCAGCCGCTCGCCGACGTTCGACGCCACGCCCTGATCCGAGCCCTGCCTGTTCGCCTGGCTCTGGAGCCGCCAGGCGTCAGGCGCCGTCACGGCCGTGTCGTCGATCGCCGCGGTATACCGCGTCGAGTACTCGTTGACGCTGGCCGTTCGGTGCCGGATCCACTGGCGCCAGGTGTCCATCGGGACCTTGACGATGAAGACCATCTCGCACTGCTCGAAGGGCGTCGTGTGGTGGTGCCGCATCATGTAGCGCAGGAGGCGGCGGTCACCCGCCTCGTCTCGCTCGCCGTGCCTCCCGTAGCTGATGCGGGCGGCGTCCACCACCCGGTCGTCGTCGCCCATCACGTCCACGAGCTGGACGTATCCGTGGGTGCCCACGTCGACCTTCTCGCCGAGGGCGTCAGTCGCCATCTGATTCATCGTTCTCCTCCTTGTTTTATCTCTGCTGTCTGGGTGGCTTGAAGATACGTCTGTGCCGCCTGAAGGAAAGCCCCGTCGTCGAGCATACCGAGCGAGACGTTACACCCGCGACACAGGAGGCCGCGCACCTCCCCGGTTCGGTGATCGTGGTCGATCACCAACCTACGGTCGTCACGTTGGCAGATCCCGCAGAGGCCGTTTTGACTCAGCAGAAGTAGTTGATAGTCGTCTGGCCCCAGGTCGTACTTGATCAGGATCGAGCATCGTCGACATCGGTGAGATGAGGCGGTCTGGTGTCCCTGCCAGTAGTGCTCATCGGTACGCGGCAGCACGTACCTGCAGGTGTTACACAACAGTCCGTCAGAGTGATGAGGTTGAAGCTGGTCTTGATACCATCGCGCTGAGGCTGGGAGGTTGGTGCTCATGCTCCCTTTTCTCCCGGGCACGCCGGCCGCGGTTCTCGCCCATCTGACTACCCGCGCCCACCGCTGCTCGGCGCGGTCACCGCTGTCCACCTGAAGACGACGAGGTACGACGAACATGGGCGGTAAGTCCTCGGCGCGGCTTGGCTCGTGGAGCGCGTTTAGCGCGTCCAGGTCACGATCTACGTAGGCGTGTAGGCTTCCCGTTTGATGCAGGTACCAACCGACGTCAACCGCCAGGGCGTAGGCCACTGCATGTTGAAGGTTTGTGAACATCCAGGCGTCGTAGGGCAGGCCCCAGAAGACGTCGTTTGACCGCATCGTAGCGATCATGTCGAGTCGGCCGTTCCTGATGAAGAACTGAAACTGGAGCGTACAGGGAATGTCCTTGGACGGTAGCCTGTTGTCCCACGGGCGCCAGATCAACGCGCAGGCTTGACGCGTGTCGGGGTCTCGTCCCAGCAGCTCGATGAGTCGGGGAAACTGCTCGTAGGTGCGGGGACCGTAGGCGCCGCGCAGACGGTCACTCTCAACGAACTGTGTGAAGTTCTTCGTGATCGAGATCAGCTGGGCTGCGTCTGAGAGCCCGGCTATCAGCTGTACCGACTCGGCGGCGCCGATCTCTAGTCGTAGCTTACGCCCCGTCCCGATCGGCACGACGCGTGAGGGGTCGTGAATCAGAATGGTCACGCCTCGTAGCTCCCGGGTCCTGAGGCCTCGGGGTGAGACCTCGTCGCCCTCATCTAGGACCTTGCGTACGATCGCGGCGTAGCTGTCCGTCAGGCTGTCGACCTCGAAGTCAGCGACGAAGGGCATCGATGGCCTCCTTGATGGGGTAGGGCTCGCCGTGATGGAAGCGCTTGGCGAACTGAGGGTGGTCCATGGGCTCGTGCTCGAAGCCGTGGGACGTCAGCCAGTCCTGGGCCACCTTGCCCAGCCCGATGATCCCGAGGGGGTTCAGCCGCTCGATGAAGCTGGGGTCCTCGGGCTGGCCGTCCGGCCTGAGGGCGTTGACCCAGTACAGCCAGCGCTCGTCCACGCCGGTCAGCTTCTCGGAGAGCCACGCGCTGCAGCCGTTGGTGCTGACGAACGGGAGCGGCGGGCCCGGCAGGTTGACGTTGATCCCGTTGGCCCGCTCGCCGACGAGCAGGACGGAGGTGTGCTCGAACCAGCCGACGCCCGGGCCGTGGTTGCCGGGCGAGCGGATCGTGACCAGGTCGTCACACAGCCGCTCCACCGTGTGACGGGTCCAGTCGTACGTGGTCGTGGGCAGCATCGACCCCTGCGTCTTGTAGAGCCGGTAGACCCACTCCAGCTGGTCGAGGGTGTCGAGCATCTCCAGCTGCTCGCGAGCCAGCCACGCGTCCCGGACGTGCGGGTCGTAGGGCGGGTAGCAGACGACCTGGACCACGCCGCCCAGGCCGAGGAGGGCGCGCTCCAGCACGCGCTGACCGTCGTCGCCGAGCATGTCGTGCTGCCGGAAGACCGGGCCGTAGATCCGCTCGCCCAGGTGGAGCCGGTCGCAGAGCACGTGCGACTGCTGGTACAGGTTCCGGGACATCGCGCCCAGCGTCTCGGTCAACACGTTCTGATGGTACGGTCCCTGATGGTGGCGGTTGACGCCGATCCAGCGGTAGGCCAGGTCGTCGGCCAACGTGCTCTTACCGGCGCCGTCGGGGCCTTCAACTATCGTCAGCATCTGTCGTCTCCTTTTCTAGGAACGTCACGGGCTTGCCTCGTGAGCGGGCGTAGTCGATCTCGGCCTGGGTGGACGAGCCCACGTAGCCGCCCACGTTAACGACGCCCACCTCGTCAGCCAGGTCGATCTTGTGTAGGTGGAGCTGGTCCAGCTCCGCCTTCGTGGTGGCGTCCACGTCCTCCTCGTCAGCGTGGGAGAAGAACCCCACGCTGAGCACCATGAAGCCCGCGAGGGTGAAGTGCCGGTTCCAGCGAGCGTAGGCCTCCTTGAACTTCGTGGACCCGCAGAGGCACACGATCCTGGGCCCGGCCGAGTAGACCGGCGCGGGGACGCCGCTCGCTACGGCCCGGTCGATGATGCGCGCCGAGCGCGGCGGCTCCCAGCCCTCGGGCTTGCCCAGGTCGAACCCGCCGTAGGCGCGCTCGCTGACCACGCGCTCCTTCGACATGTTGGCTCGCTGGACGTCGGCCCAGAGCGCGTGCCAGGGGAGGCCCATCATCACGGCGGTGCCCATGGCCACGACCACCAGGTCGATCAGCGCGTCTGCCGCCTCGGGCAGGTCGTCCCGCTGGCAGGCCGCGTCGAACTCCAGCAGCTCCTCGCGCATGAAGCCCGACCGAAAGAGCTGGTCGGTCGTGGACAGGAACGTGGGGCCCGTCTCGATCGGCAGGCGGTGGTGCTGGTGCATCCGGTAAATGGAATCGAAGTTGGTCACGTGATGATCTCCTCAGTGTGGTCCTTCTCCAGGTCGACGACGAACCGCCGACCGCGTTGACGCCGGCCGCGTTCCACGGCTCGGCGAAGGTTGTGGCCCAGCCACTCGCCGACGGTCGGCAGCACCGCCTGCGCCACCTCTGGGTAGCACGCCTCGGGCGTGGGCGGCGAGAACTCGTAGTCCACGGGATAGCCGCAGAGGACCTGCGACTCCTTGACGCTGAGCCAGCGGTCCTCGGTGGGATGAACGAGGTGGGTGCCGCCCATCATGGTCTTGCACGGCACGTTCGGCCGCAGACGTCGGTACGTGAACGCGGGCCGACCGATGACGGCGCCCAGCTTGTTGCGGGGCCAGGTCTCCTCGGGCCCGACGGTGGCGCGCATCTTCGCCTCCCAGTGGAGCCGGAGCGCCTGGCCCGGCGGACAGCCCTCCATCATCGCCCGATCCCCGGCGCTCTCCATGTGACGGAAGGCGACGTGGGCGCGACACCTGAGGAGACCGGCCGCTCGCCAGGCCCGCGTGACCGAGACCTGCTGGTCAGGCTCCAGGTGAGGGTACTCCCAGTCGATCTTGACGCGGTGCGCCACGAAGAAGAACCGGCGGCGCTGCTGGGGCAGCCCGACGTGGACGCCGTTCAGGAGGACGTAGCTCACGGAGTAGCCCAGCTCCACCGCCTCCTCGGCCAGCTCGTCACACAGCTCGCGTCCCCGGTGGAAGGCGCCCTGCACGGACTCCCAGCACCAGACCGACGGGCGCAGGTACCGGATGGCGTCGAAGGCGTTGTAGACGCAGCTGACCCGGGGGTCGTGACGATAGTTGTCCTTGAAGTCGTGGTCGATCATCCGCTTGGGTCGGATGCCGGCGCCCGACCACGGGGCGCAGGGCGGGTTGCAGAACACCACCTTCACGCCGCGGCCGCGGTACGCGTCGAAGGGCCACGTCTCCGGGTTCGTGTGGACCTCGATACCGGGCATGTTCTGCCGGACCGTGTCCACGCCGAACGGGCCGTCCTCGAGATGGCCCAGCACGTCGAACCCGGCGGCGCGCATGCCGATGGAAAAACCGCCTCCAAAAATATATATTCCGAGCGCGTTCATCTCGGGGCCTTTTCGAGCAGCTTCTTCTTCTGTTCAGCGTGTCTTTTACAGAAACATCCGTACGAGACGGTCCCGCTGCTCCGGACCTCGTAGGTAGCCTGCCTGAGACAGCCGGACGCTTGACACGTATCCAGTAACCTCACCAGGTAGAACGCCATGATCGCTACCTCAGTGATGAGAGAATAGGGGGTTGTCGAAGCCGATGAGCTGAAGGGTTTCTTTCGCTCTGGTCAGGCCGACGTAGAAGACGCGTCGCTCGTGGTCCGGCTCGCGCTGGATCTCGCGCTGGATCACCCGGCTCAGGTCGGTCAGGAGGACGACGTGATCGGCCTGGCCGCCCTTGGCCGCGTGGATCGTCGAGAGGAAGACCTTGGGGGCGTCCGTCAGCGCCTTGGCCCCGTGGTGCCGGACCACCCGCCGGATGTAGCTGACCTCGTCGTCGGGGATCTTGTCCAGCGCCTCGAACCACGGCTCGTCCGTGAGCAGGCCCAGCTCCTCCCGTGCCGTGTCCAGGTCCACCTTCTCGCGCTCGCATCGCTCCAGCCGGGCGCGAGCGTCCAGGGAGACGCCGCGGCCCACGGTCATCGCCTCGTAGACCTCGTGCAGCTGGGCGGGCGAGACGCGGCCCTGCTTCCGCAGGCTCTCCCACAGCACGATGGGGTGCGACCAGGCGCCGCCGACGGTCGGCCGCTGGCCGTGGCCGAAGGGGACGCCCTCGCTCCGCAGGCGCGCCTCGACCGCCTGGCCGAGGTAGTGGTTCCGGTACAGCACCAGGTACGAGCCCTCGCGGTCGTAGTCCACGTTCTCCTGGCTCATCAGCCAGCGGACCTCGCCGGCCTCGTCGCGGGGCTTCCACTCCTTGGGCTGCCGGCGCCGGATGCGGCTGACCATCTGGCCGGCCAGCTCGTGAACCGCGGCGGGGACGCGGTAGCTCTGGCCGAGCACCTCGACCTCCCCCTGCAGCGTCAGCAGCTCCTCGGGCTCGGCGCCCGCCCAGGCGAAGATCGCCTGGTCGTCGTCGCCCGCCACGTACACCCTCTCGGCGTCGGCCGCGAGCCGCTCCAGCGTGCGCCACTGGAGCCAGCTCAGGTCCTGGGCCTCGTCCACGAGGACGACGTCCACCGGCAGCGGGCCCTCGACGTTGATCAGGAGGTCGGTGAAGTCGAGCAGCCCCTCGTCCGTCTTCCACCTCGCGTAGGTCTCGCAGAAGTGCCGGGTGATGAAGAGGTCCTCGTCCTCGCGCCACCCGCGATAGCCCTCCTCGATCGTCTGACCGCGGTGCCGGCGGAGGTGGTCGAACGTCAGGAACCGGTCGCCGCGGAGGTTGCCGTTGGTCATGGTCAGACCGGACTCCGTGGCGCGGCTCGGCCCCGTCATCTCCATGCCGATCAGCTCCGAGAACTCTCGCAGCTCGCCGTGGTGGATCATCATCGGGCCGCTGACCTCCAGCTCCCGGTAGGCGATGGAGTGCAGCGTCCGGAAGAACGGCATCTGCTCCTCGGTGAACCCGAACCGCTCGACCGTCCGGCTGACCGCCTCGCGGCGGGCCTTCGTGGTGAACGTGACGTAGGCGACTCGTTCAGGGGGAGTGCCTTCTTCTAGCGCCTCTTCGAGAAGGTTGAGGAGCGTGGTTGTCTTCCCCGTGCCCGGCGGGCCGAAGATCTTGGTCACCTGGTTCATTGGTCGCGCCACTCCTTCCAGAGGTCGAGCACGGCCACCACGAACGTGAACAGCGCGGCCGCGAAGTTGATGAGCGACCTGGTCATCGGTCGCGCTGCTCTCGCCCGACCGCCTCGACGACCGCGTCGTCCAGGGCCATGTACTCGTCGGCCGTCAAGGGCAGCCACAGCTGGTCGCCGATCTCGACGGACCGGAGCGTCTGTATGATGATCACGCTGATGGCGATCAGCAGGCCGACGACCACCACGACCGCGGCTATGAATGCCTCAAAAATCAGGTCCGTCATGTCCCTTCTCCTTGTAGTCCTGGGTCTGCTCCTTGGTGGGCGTCGGCATCCACCAGACGGCCAGGTCCGCGCCGCCGACCTTCAGGGTCGTGAAGCCGCCGCCCTCGTTCCTGATGACGCTCCAGATCCCGACGCTGTTCATGTCCCGGGCGCGACGGTTCTCCAGGAACTCGATGAGGGCGAGGGAGCGGAAGTAGACGCGGCCCTTGTGCTCCCAGGGCTTGTTGTCCAGGAGGTCCTCGTCGGTGTCCGACTTCATCCGCAGCATGAGGAACTCCATCAGCCGCAGGAGGAACTGGCCCAGCGGGCCGGCGTCGTCGGGCACCTCCACCACGATGTGGGTGGCGATCAGGTCGCGGACCTTCGTGTCCCAGTCCACGTTCTTGAGCTGGGGCACCTGGATCTTCGTCTTGCGGAAGGCCGTACGCTTGAACAGGGTCATGGAGCCCAGCTCGTCGGGCGTCAGCGTCATCCGCCGGCCCGCCAGCTCCAGCTCGTATAGCGGGTCGTCGCGGCCGTTCTCGAAGCTGACCAGGCGGCCGAGCGGCGGGAAGGCGGCGCGGGCCGCGACGCGGCTGAAGCGCTCGATCCCGAACTCCCGCTTCCGGCAGAGCGTCTTCTTGCAGAGCGTCTCGATCGGCGCGTCCTTGCACTTGTAGACGTAGTCGCTCCGGGTCAGGCTCCGGACGATGTTCTCGATCTCGTCGGCCGGGAGCGACGGGGTGACCACGCCGCTGTTCTCGTTGTAGTCCTCCAGGACCTTCTCCCAGCTGTCGGGGAACTTCAGCTTGAGGAAGATCCCGATGTTGTGGAGGGCGCCGTTCCGCGAGCCCTTGCCAATCTGCGTTTGGTGTAGGGTCTGGAGGCAGGGCGGCCCGTCCAGGAAGAAGGCGTCGTGGTCGACGCCCAGCTGGACCTGACGCACGTCCAGCTCGTTCTCGGTGAGCCGCATGGACTCGGCGTGATCGAGGAACGCCTCGAGGCTCATCGCCTCGCCGGCCTCGTCCACGCAGTAGCGGGTGGTGTCGTCGCTCCCGAAGTACGGTAGGTTGAGCCAGTTGCCCTTCTGCCCGGGCGAGAGCGCGATCTGCTTGGGAAAGTATTCCAGGGGCGGGGCGTTCCCCTCGTCGTCCGCTGGGTTCGTCAGCCCCAGCAGCTCGCTCCACCGCTTCATCTTGGCGAGCAGGTGGACCGGCTTGATCGGCTCCATGAAGAACAGAAACAGGTGGGCGCCGCCGCTCTTGGAGCGACAGATGACGAACGGCAGGCCGAGGACGCCCACCTCCTGGATGAGCGACGCGTGGTCCGTCTCGTCGTCGTCTAGGTCGATGCAGCCCCAGTGGCATGTGCCCGCGTCGCTGATCGGTACGATGCCGATGCCCGTCTTGTCCCCGGCCAGATGCCGGTCCCACGCCCCGTCGGGGATGGGACCGGCCTTGGTGTAGGCGTTCAGCTTCGCCCCTGTCTTGGGGTCGGCCTCGTACTGCCCGTACCAGTCCTCGTTGCCGCGGAAGAGACGCTCGAAGCGCTCTCTCGACATCCCAGGCTAGAAGCCCGGAGCGCCGTCTTCGACCTCTGCCTCGGGTATCGCCTCGCCGTCCATCCGGCGCCAGTCCACCTGGCCGGCTCCGGCGTCCATCAGCTCCTCGAAGCCCCTGGCTCTGGGCACCAGCTCGCCCGCCTCCTCCATGTCGAAGAGGTCGACCTGGCACTCCGGCTTCTTCAGCACGAAGAACCGGCCCTTGTCGTTGACCTTCTCCACGGTGGTCGCCTTCCAGACGCTCCACCAGCGGGGCAGGTCGGCGTGGACCACGCCGTCGATCTCTCGGCGCTGGCGGCCGATGTCCGTGTTCCACAGGCGCGAGGGCGTGAGCCCCGTCATCTTCAGGGGGAAGATGGCCTCGCTCCAGCTGCCGTCCGGCAGCCGTACGAGGACGGCCTGCTGGTGGGTGTCCACGAGGTCGTGCTTGTCGAGGTCCTTGCAGTTGGCCTCGGCCTCCCGCATGTCCGGCGGGTGGAGCCCGACGAACCCGCCGCCCTCCTTCCGCTTGATCCACTCGATGATGTGGCGGCTGAAGTGGCAGGGGATGATCATCACGCCCTCGTCCCCGTCCCAGATGGCGCCGCTCACGGACTCGTGGAACATGCCGGGCTCGGCGCCCTCCACGTAGGCGTCGTCCTTCTTCGCGACCTGGGGGCTGAGCGCCTGCAGGATGTTGAGGAACGGCAGGGCCATCTCGGCCTGGCCGACCTCCTTGCTCCCGGCGCCGGCGTAGGCGGTCGCCATCTCTCCCCTGCTCATGCCGCCGATGATGGCGGTGTCCGTCTTCTTCCTCGCGACGCTCTTGGCGGGCTTCTTTTTCCTTGGTGTGGCCATGACTAAACTCTCCTAGGTGTGATGGTGTTAGGCCTTCCTGAGGACAGCCTTCAGGAATGGGTGGGTGGTAATCGTAGCGGGTAGCTCGTTGCCCTCGGCGACCTGCTCCTTGCAGAACGCCTTGAGCGTCGACGGGTGGACGTGCTCCACCAGTAGATCGCCGTGCCCGTTCTTCTCCAGCCAGACGTAGAACGCCGGCCGATCTCCAGCGGGCAGCGCCACGTGCATGTCAGACTGGAGGAAGACCTTCCGCCCGTCCTGGAGGGTGAAGCCTCCCTTGCCGGTGGCCGCGACCATCCCGGCCTCGTGCATGGCGTCGGGCAGCTCCTCCAGTCTGATGTGGTCGTAGGTCTTTTTCAACCCCTTCGCCTCGTCCGTCAGCTCATCCAGACGGTCCTTGGCGGTGGCCATGCGCCGAGCCAGCTCCAAGACGGCCGACGCCTTCGCGGGGTCAACCTCCTTAGCTTCGTGCTCGGCGAGCAACGTGCGTGGGTCTAACAAGCTGTACCTCCTCTCTTCAGGCGTGGTTGCAGGGGACGACGTAATACACCGGCACCCCGCGGTCCTTGCTCATCTGGCGGTCAAATTTTATCATCGCGTACCGACCGCCGTTGGCACGCGCTGCCTCCACGCAGGCGATCCCAATGCCCGCCGGGTCACCGTTGGGTAGGATGAAGTCGTCGTCGCTGAAGTCTCGCAACGCGGTCCTGATCTTCTGGATCGTGGGGACCGCGTTGAGGAACACCTGGTCGCCGGCCGGCAGGAGAAAGACCAGCTCGCCGTAGTCAGCAGCGGGTAGGAAATTTTTGCGCGAATCCTCCTGGATAATGAACACTCTACCTTTTTTCATTTGCGCTCCTTTTCTGCAGTTCGTCTCCGTCTCTGTCCTTCTCGGTGACGGCGTTTAGCGTCAGGGTCGTTAAACCTTTTCTTCTGCGCCCTACTCATATGACGCCGGGTCTCGTCACTGTGCGTTCTAGGCGGTCGTTTAAGCGCCGATTGGCTCATATTTTTTCGAGCTTCAAGCGACTTTTTAACCCCCCTAAGCTTTTCTCCGATACAAATTTTTGCTTTTTCGGTGTGCCTATACCCACGAAGTTTACGCCTAGTTTCCTCAGATACCGGGGGCCTTCTTAAAGCAGCTTCGCTCATTTTGTTTCTTGTATCGTCAGTGACTACACGAACCTTAACGGCCTCGCTGATTCTACATTTCGCCTCTGGGCTATGGCGGTAGGTCACCGGTCCTGAGCCACCTGCGTTAAGGTTCCGCTTCGGTCGCCAAAGGTCGATGAGCTTCCTCTCAAGCCACTGCGCATACGCTCTATCGCACCGTACGAATCTCCTAAACGTTGCGCCCTTGAATTTTCGTTTATGCTCACGCTCACGTTTGAGTGGCCGCTTGGTCAGCCCGACGTACACCAGTGAACCTTTCTGGTATATCCCATATACGACGTACGGCATGGCTAGATCCACTCCCGCCATGAGTCGCCCGTGATCAGGTCCGCGAGATTCTTCTTAGACCGCAGAGTCTCGAGGACCTTCTTGTCTAAGGTATCTCGCGCGACCAGGTCGACGTAGGTGACCGTCTTGTCCTGGCCGATCCGGTGGGCCCGGTCCTCGGACTGGAGGCGCGACTCCAGGTTGAAGCTGTTGCTGTAGTAGACGACCGTGTCGGCCGCGGTCAGGGTGATGCCGAGCCCGCCCGTCTCGGTCTGCCCGACGAAGAACCGGGTCGGGCTGGCCAGGTCCTGGAAGCGCTTGCGTCCCGCCGTGCGGAGGACGGTGCTGGTGCCGCCGTGGAACTGGGTCACGGCGTCCTCGCCCCACCGCGCCGCCAGGCCGTCGGCGATCAGCGCGATTTCCGCCCGGAACCGGGCCCAGATGATCACCTTGCTCGTCTCGGCCAGGTCCTCGAGGAACTCCATCAGCGCGACGATCTTCGCGTTGGTCCCCAGGATCGGCTCGACGTGGGTCTCCTCCAGCTCGGTCAGGTCGTTGTACGTCGTGATCGGCAGGAAGCCGCCGACGATCTGCTGGAGCCGGAGGAGCTGGGTGAGGACGATCGTGACGGACACCCGCTGGACCGCCTCCCGCCGCGTCACGACGTCGGTGAACATGTCCGCCTTCATCTGGTCGTAGGCGACGCGCTGCTCCTTGCCGAGGTCGACGTGGAGCCGCTCGAAGACCTTCGGCGGGAGGTCGATGCACTCGGCCCGCGTGACCCGGTAGGAGTAGGGCTCGATGATCTCGACCAGCTCCTCGAGGTTGGCGTAGCCGACGACCTGCTTGAGGTTGAACCCGCCCATGACGGCGTACCGGTTCCGGAACGTGTAGAAGCTGGAGAAGCCGAGGATGCCCGGGTCGAGGAACTTGAACTGGGTGTACAGGTCGAGCGGGCCCTGGGTGACGGGCGTCCCGCTCATCACGCGCCGGTAGGCGGCCAGCTGGCCCAGCTTGATCACGTTCTTCGTGCGCTTCGCCTTGGGCGTCTTGATCCGGCTGGACTCGTCCACGATCATCAGGCAGCGGTGGAGCTGGAGGAACCGCTCGCAGGCCTCGTAGGCGCGGTCGGAGCTGAGCCCCTCGACGTTGACGACGAACCACCTGAGAGCGGGGCTCGGGTGAGCGTCTACCGTTAGGAACGCGGCGATCCGGTCGCGCTGGGCCCGCCTCGCCTGGGCCGACCAGATCACCACCTCGTGGGAGGACCACTCCGGCGCCATCAGCGCGACCTCCTCCTCCCAGGTGTCCTTGACGGAGTTGGGGCAGACGACGAGGACCCCGGCGATCTCGCCCTTGGCTCGCAGGTACGTGCCCGTGTCCACCTCGATGCGCGTCTTGCCCGTGCCCATCTCCATGAAGAGGGCGAACTCGGGCAGGTCCCGGCTCAGGGCGAAGACCTCCTCCTGGTGCTCGAACGGCGGGAGGCGGGTGCTGAACTTGAAGTCGGGCGCCCGCAGCCCCTGCTTGCGGCTCTCCCGGAGCACGTCCGAGTGGGCCTGCTGCTTGACGACCTTCTCGCGGATGGCGGCCGCGGGCTCGGACCAGGCGGCGGCGGGGAACGCCTCCAGCGCCCGGGTCACGTTGGGCCCGCTGGGCACGAAGATCCAGGCGCCGTTGCCCTCCGCGTAGTCCGGTTTCCAGTACCGGCGGTCGGGGAGTGAGCGCGCCAGGCTGACCGCCTCGATGGGCGAGACGAGCGCCAGGTTGTTCCCGAACTTTTCGATGCGGATCATGAGGCGTGGTCTGCTGTCTGGGTAGCAACGGAGGACCATCATACACCGCGCCTGGCCACTTGTAAACCGGCACTATGTCCGTACACGTCTGGAGGTGGTATCTTTCAATCTTAGACAGTAGACCACCACATCGAGAGGAGGCGGATCATGCCCGCAGCAGTCGAGTCAATGGCCTACGTCGGCCAGGTCCCGTGGCACGGGCTGGGCGAGAAGGTGAAGCCCGGCGTCAGCGCCGACGCCATGCTCAAGGCGGCCGGCCTGGACTGGGAGGTGGCCACCGCCAAGGCCAAGTGGGAGTACACGTTCAGGGGGAAGAAGAGGTATCGGACGTCGGACCAGATCCAGGTCCTGTACCGGACGGACACGGGCGAGGACCTCAGCATGGTCGGCCCGAAGTACCAGCCCTTCCAGAACCACGAGATCCTGTCGTTCTTCCAGGAGTACGTGGAGCTGGGCGACGCGGTGATCGAGACCGTGGGCAGCCTGAACGGCGGCCAGCACGTCTGGGCCCTGGCGGACCTCGGCGTCGGCTACGACGTCGGGACGAAGAGGAACCCCGACCAGGTCCAGGGGAAGGTGCTCCTCTTGAACCCTCACCTCTACGGGAAGGCCGCCATCCTGAAGATGACCGAGGTGCGCGTCGTCTGCTGGAACACCGCGACGGCCGCCCTCAGGGACGGCAACGAGTCCGTCCGGCTCTGGCACAACAAGGAGTTCAACGAGGAGCGGCAGGAGGAGGCCAAGCGTCGGCTCGGGATCGCTCGCGAGCAGCTGAAGGCCGCGGAGAAGGAGGCGAGGCTCCTGAGCAAGACGGGGCTGGAGGACCCCATCGCGATCAGGGTCGCCGCCGGCGTCATGCGGGGCGACCCCGAGAACCCCGAGTACGAGGCGCAGAACCGGCGCACGCGTCGCGTCCTCGACCTCTTCTGGGGCGAGGGGATGGGCGCTGACCTGCCGTCCGCCTCGGGCACCGCGTGGGGCCTGCTCAACGCCGTCACGCAGTACCTGGACCACGAGTACGGGCGGTCGGTCAACAACCGGCTGGCGTACGCGTGGCTCGGCGGCGGCGAGGCCGTGAAGAACCGGACGCGTCGCGCGCTGCTGGAGATCGCGGCGAAGAACTAGGACGCGCCCACGTGCGGGGGAGGGCCAGCCCGGTCCTCCCCCTCCTTCAGACAGAGGACAGACCCATGAACAAGACGGAAACCGTGATGGCGGAGTTCATGAACGCTATCGTCAAGGTGATCATCGTCGTCGCGATCGGCGTCGGCAAGTTCGTCGCCGCGCTGGAGCTTGAGCTATGACCGACCCGATCGAGTACAACGGCAAGCCGATGAGGTTCGAGCCAATCAACATCACCACCCTGGACATGCTTCGGCTCATGCGCCGAGGCACGCCTCAGGTGGTGCTCCTGGAGCCCGGGGACGCGACCAGGTACACCCTGCTGGCGGTCCCCCTGGGCACCGACGTGGCTTCTCACCTGGATGACTTTGGCATCCCCCGTAGGGAGGCGCACAACTACCTGTTCGTGAGCAAGCTGGCGGCTGAGGAGTGCCCAGGGACCTGGCTGCCCTTCGGTTCGGACCTGACGGTGGGCACCTACGACGTCGTACCACTCACGGACAACGAGTGGAGCAGGCGGTTCCTGGCCTGGTGGTTCACGAGGCTGTACGAGCTACTCTAGACAGGAGACAGACAGATGACCAAGCCGAGATGGACCCCGGAGCTCTACCGGGCCGACGCGATCCCCGAGGGAGAGCGCTTTACCGTGGAGGAGGAGAGCCTGGGCCGGATGCACTACGCCCTGGAGGGCCGCGCCGTCAGGATGGCACTTCAGGCCGGCGCGGAACGCGTCACGGTGGTGGAGCTGGACCGCGACGTGATCGCCCACGTGGCCCCGTACCTTGACCCTCGTCGCGTCGCCGTGGTTCAGGGGGACGCGTTCATCCTCCGGCACCCGGTCGGGAGCCGCTGGTCCGTGGTCTGGCACGAGCTGTGCGAGGACAACCTTCCGCTGATGACCAAGCTTCACCGGAAGTTCGGCGGCCGGTGCGACTGGCAGGGCAGCTGGAGCCGAGAGTTCCTGGAACGGAGGAGGCCGAGATGGTAGCCCAGGCGTCGGACTGGGTCTACCTCCACGCGGTCTGCCACCCCGGCGCCGGCACGTGGCTGCGGCTCGGACCCAACGGCGCCCACGTCCTGGAGTGCAAGGAGTGCCGCCAGATCGTCACCGCGTTCCGGGTCCTGAGCGGCGAGGCCGAGAACATCACGCACGAGCCGGGGCTGACGTACGAGGAGGCGGTGGAGCCGTTCTTCGCTCCCGAGGTCGGAGTGGTCTGCCACAACTGCGAGGCGGTGTTCACCTTCTCTCCGTCAGTACAACTGGCGGTCGAGGCGGGCTGGCTCCAGAGCGACTCGACGACCTGGGCCTGCCCGTCCTGTCGATCGAAGGCTATCCTTGACGCCTTGCCGCCGGACTACGAGCCAGGGCAGTGTAGGGCTCGCACCAAGGAGGGCTGGCGCTGTAAGCGGTCCGCGGCCGAGGGCCATGACATGTGTCGCCTACACCTGCGCACGGGCGGCGGGATCTGCGGCGCGGCCCACGACAGCGACCTGGGTCTCCAGATCTGTCGACGAGCCGCCGGACACAAGGAGGGCTGCGACTATGAGCCGATCTAGCGGCGACGTACGGTGCCGGTTCACGGTGACCCTGGAGTTCGACATCACGGTTCAGGCCAACGACCCGGAGGTGGGTTTACAAGAGGCTTTGACAAGAGCCGGTGAGGAACTCGGTGGCTACAATTTTGTAGAGGCCACCGATGTGAGGCTGGACTGGACCGAGGACGGCCGAGAGTGGAAGCCTGGAACAACCGGGAGGGGGCTTGAGACGGTCTACAACCACTAGTGCCGGGAGACAGACTGATGCCGACGATGACGACGGACCGAGACGGACATCCATGGAAGGCGTACCCCAGCGGCCGGATCCTCTGCGCCGCGACGACGCCCCTGCACGACGCTCTCCTGGACGACGGCACGTGCGACTGCCTCATCGCATCCTACACGTGGCCCCTACGGAGGCGGTCGTGAGCTGGGGCGTGTGGTGCGCCCGGACGGGCGGCGCGTGGCTGAGGGAGGACGGCGAGGAGTGGACGGCCGTCACCGAGGAGGAGGCGGTCGTCAAGGCGCAGGAGACGAGCCTCAGCGCGTACGAGACCCTCGTGATGGCGGGACGTGAGAACCCGCTGACCTACCGGGCCCGACTGTACGACGGTCGGGCCGCCAAGAGAGAGATCTACGAGACCCTGAGAACGAGGAGAGAGACCGATGGCTAGAGGCGACCAGATCCCGATGTTCAGGCCACGACCCGCTACGCTCCTAGAGGCAGCCCAGTGCGAGCTGGGCTACGCGGAGCCGCTCCAGAGCAGAACCGAGGGCGAGCGCACGCCAGAGCTGGCCAAGGAGCCGCCACGCGTCCAGCGAGCGATCTACGAGGCCCACCATGAGTGATCTTCCGACGCGGTTCGGGTTTCTCGAGACCGGGATGGTGGTCCTTCTAAAGGTTGACAAGGCAGAAGGCTTTGACGAGGAGCCGGTCATCCTAGTCGAGGAATCAGGGGAGACGACCTGGGTGTACGACGATGGTGACGGGAACATGCTCGAGGTTCCCACGAACCAGCTTCTAGCGGGCCGCGTGATCGAGCCTCTCGACGAGTACACCGAGGCCTGGGCCGCGATGCTTAGGCGCGAGAAGAGGAGGTTGAGGATCGTGCGCTAGGACTCTCCTGTCCCCAGCGGCGCGGTCGGCCCCCTGAACCAGCGGCATCGGTTCAGGGGGGTTCTTTGTTCCGCGAGGGCTTGGGGTCAGCAGGTCGCGGAGCCGCTCCAGGGTCTTTCGCCTGAGGACGACCACCCGTTCCTTCCTATGGGAGAGCGTCACGCGGTCCTCGCTGTCGTGGAGCCGGACCTCGAAGCGGCCGGCGCTCAGCACGCGCTCCGTCCTCAGCTTGGCCACCTAGGCATCACCCTTGTGCCAGCCGAGCGGCAGATCCCAGACCTTATCCTCGTACGCGCTCCCCATGCCGTGGCCAGGGAAGGCGATCTTTACGATGGAGAACGTTACCTCCACGAGCGCGTCGCACCAGCAGCACCGGGCCGTTAGCCGCGTTGTGGCCTCGCCTATCGTTCTATGGTGCCGGTGGATCTCATGGCCGCAGTGAAAGTCGTCGTCATCTCGGGGCTTGGGGCAGAATGGGTTCTTGGCCATCACATCCTTGGGGCGGTCAGCATCATGAACCCAAGATACATTAACGCAATTAAGAATGTTACCATCAGCAGGGTCACTGCCACCACCAGCCATGGTCTCATGTTGCGATCTCCCAGAAGGCCACGCCCAACACGAAGCCCAGCGCCACCGTCAGCCAAAAGTATGCGTTCCAGGATCTCATTCGAACACCATCACCTTGTGGCACTCCACGTGCCCACGGATGTCTACCTCGCAGCGGTAGGTCACGGTATACCTAAGTTCGACGGGAGAAGAGCAGGCAACTCCCCACAGCACAAACCCCAGTATGAGACAGAGTCGCGTAGACAAGGTGCCTCCTTTAGATAGGTTACTCATACCTCTCTCCTAGATCAACCCAGGTCCCGTCCGTCACCTTGGCGTCACCCCGGTTCGCGAAGATGAGGGCGTCGAGCTCTCGGGCCAGCAGGTTCTTCACGTCCTTCAACGCCATCTGAGCCAGCGTGAGCTCCCGTAGGTTCTCACGTTGGATGACGTCGGGCACGTACCAGGGAAGCACGAGGACGTCCCTGTCGACGAGGACGACCACGAACCCGCGACCGCCGTCGTCCTCGCACCAGTCGCGGAGGTGGGCCCGCTGCTCCAGGGTGAGCCCCAGCGTCAGGGGCGTCGCGTCGCGGACCGGCCAGTGCGGCACGTACTTCAGCTCCAGCCAGGCCATCTGGCCCGGCGGCCGGTAGGCCACGTCGGGGACGCCCGCCCGCGTGCTCGTGCCCACCTTCCAGGCGCGTCGCCCGAAGTGCGTCGAGGTGAGGGCCGGCTTGACGTGGTTCGCCCAGAACGTCTCCTCGGTCACAGCAGCTCGTCCAGCGTGAGAAGCACGAAGACGACGACCACCCAGACGGCTGCCCCGACCAACGCGACCCCAACTATGTTCGCGATCACCTCCGCTCTCCCAAGTAGCCTTGGCTGACCCACTGGCCGTCAACCCAGTCAACCTCTATGGGACCCGGTGGACCGCCCCAGCCACCGTCGATCAGCCATGTGCCGCTCTGATAGTCAGAGCGGTTCAAGAACTCACCGACGGTACCCTTCCACATGGGTCCACGGCCCTCTCCGCGGCGCCAGATCGCCACGCCGACGCCCAGCGTGCCCGTCTCCGCGGCTAGAGTCGTCGGCAACCCGTTCGCCGTCAAGGCCTCTATGATGTTCTTCACCTCCGCCTCCATCGCGGGGACCGACGTCTCTGGGATCAGCTGAGCCAGCTGGGTCACGAGCGTCTTGGTGGAGTAGCCGTGCCGGGTCAGCGCCGTCAGCATCGCGTAGGCCACGACGCCGTCGCCCTCGGTCATCAGGCCGTGCTGAACCATCCGCTCCCAGAGGCTCATCGGCCGGTCGCCTGCCGCATGAGACGCAGGGCGCTGAGCAGCATCAGCCGCGGGTTGGGCTCGACGCGGTCGAGCTTCATCGTCTCGTTCACGCCTCGCGACGCCCAGCTCAGCTGAAGCCCGCCGCTCTCGTCGGCGCGGAGCGTCAGCGTGTCGCGCTCCGGGTCAACCAGCAGCGCCTCCAGGTGGTCCATCAGGTCGTCGATCGGGTCGGTCTCCAGCTCGGGGTCAACCACGTCAGCCTCCTTGGTTATGGTCCGGTCTCGTCACAGCCCAGCGGGCAGGTCAGCACGCTGGGGTTCCGGCCGCGGAAGACGAGCTTCGACCCGCAGTGGTCACAGTCGCCCACCTCGCCCTCCCAGCCCTCGTCCAGGTGGCGCTCCGCCGTGGCCAGGGCCCGCAGCCGCTGGGCCATGCGCCCCAGCTCCTCGCGGCTCTGGCTGATCACCGCGTCCCGGAGGCCGTCGAGCGCGTCGGCCACCTCGCGGAGCGCCTCGCCCGACGTCTCAGCCATCGACCGGCCGCTTCAGCTCGCCCGCGCCCTCGTAGACGCTGGCCACGGCCAGTTCGTAGTTCGCGGAGCCGCAGCTGGGGCAGTAGCCGCCGGCGTGGAGGGCGGGGTCGGCCTCGTACTTCGTCCGGCAGTGGAGACACAGCCGCAGCTCGGGCTCCTCGGCCTGGGCGCCGGTCCCGGAGCCGAGCACCCTCACCTCCACGCCGCCGGCCCTCAGGATCGCGACGCCGGCCTCCTCGTCACGGTGCCGTCCCTGGTACCACACGGTCTCGACGTTCCCCTGGTTCACGATCCGCTTGGCGCAGGCGGTACAGGGGGAGATCGTCGTGAACAGGACCAGGCCGCGCTCCTCGGTCCGGAGCTTGACCAGCGCGTTGTCCTCGGCGTGGAGGCAGCCGCAGTTCCCGGGCTCCTCGCGATCGCAGGCGTGGGGGCCGCCGCGGTAGTTGCCGTTGTAGCCGATGGAGTAGATCGCGGTCAGCCGGGCGTCGGCGACCACGCAGCCGACCTTGAGACGGGCGCACGTAGCCCGGCGGGCCATGAGCCTCGCCACGCACATCATCGTCTCCTCCATCGAGGGGCGGTCGGTCACGTGAGAGCCCGGATATTCTTCGATCGCTGTTCTATCCGCATTATCTCAGTCTGCGCCTCAAGGCAAGCGCGCGAAGATTTTCAAGTTCCTCGGCACGTTCTGGGCTCAGTGCTTCGCCTGGATTTAGGTAGCGGTCACCGTTGGGATCACGAGCGCGAACGCCAAACCCAAGCCGATGCGTTAGAGGATGCTTGCGTTCTCGGTTGCGTTCCACCAGCGCGCGTAATTCGTGCTCTTGAAGTCTCACAGGTTCATCCTCGTCTTCTTGCCGGTCGGTCGCAGGCGTCGGGTCCACTCCTCGGTCTCCTGGTCGGTGAGCACGTCGGCCGCCTTCTGGGAGACGCGCTCGAAGTGCTCGGTGTGGGGTCGCAGCCCCAGGGTCTCGCCGCGCACGTAGTGGGCCTTCCACTCGCGCCAGGCCCTCACTATCGCCTCGCCGTCTCCAGGGCGCACGGGGAGGCCGCGGAGAGCCTGGTTCACGGTGTGGTAGCTGAGGTCCAGCTTGAGCTTGGCCGCGGCGTTCGCGGCCGTGCCGAAGAGGGACGTGATCTCGGCCCGCACGGCCTTGGCGATCGCGTAGGTCTTCTGGGTGGTCACGTCGCTTTCTCTCCGGCTATGAGGATCTTCACGGTCTCGAACAGACGATGCCGTTTACAGAGCGCCCCGTTGCTCCAGCCTGACTCCGGGGCCAGGCACCGGTCGGTGATCTCAGCCGTGCAGCCGGGAAGGTACCCCTCAAGCGCGATGAGTTCTTCATTTGTGAAGGTCTTTACAAGGCTCATTTTTTAGCCTCCTCGTCAGGGGCCCAGTCGGGGCGGCCGATCTCCAGCTGGATCGGCTGCATGGGCTGGCCGAAGCACATGAGGGTCAGGTAGACGTCCTCGCCCGCGGCGATCTCGGCCCGCTCGGCGTCGTCCAGCTTCCAGCGGGTCATGGTGCCCACCGTGCCGTCGCTGTACTCCACCACGGCCACGCAGCAGGTGAGGTACTCCGGCTGCTCCTCGGCCATCATGATCTCGCGGCAGCCGACCCTAGGCGCAACGGCCCTAGGCATCTTTTTCCCAGGCCAGGACCATTGCTATGCCCATATCCGGGTCAAGTGGGTGATCTGGGATTTCTATGAGGATCCCGCGCCTGATCATCTCGTCCCGGATGTCGAGACCAAATGGGCCCTCGCTGGCGTCAGCGCGCCGACAGACCCACGCCAGCGCCTCTTGGTACCCGAGGAAGATCTCGCTGGCGTCGTCGCCCGGCGGGTAGGCGTAGGCTCGGGCGTAGCTGCCCTGCCGGATCAGCACGTAGTCAGGGAACTCGTCGCCCTCGTCCTGGGGGATCTCCAAGATCAGCGGGGGCTTAGACATCGGCGTCGCCCACGTAGTGCTGCTCCCGGACGTGGAACGGCCAGTCCTTCTCCTGGCGGCTGAGCGCCATCGCGGTGAGCCACGAGAGGTTGAGCACGGTGTGGCCCTCAAGGAGCGGGAGCCGCTCGACGTCGTGGGTCTCGAACGGCTCGCCCACGTCGTTGTGCGAGGCCAGGTGGGCGATCGCCCCGTCGTCCAGCTCCAGGTCCAGCTCGTGGAGGCGCTCGTTCAGCTTCCCCGTCGTCATGCGGCTCATCCTCGGAACCGCCCGGTCTCGAAGCTGCGGACCGTCACCGGCATGTGGCCCGCGCAGGGCTCGCCATGCTCGACGGCCTTCCGGTTACACGGCCGGCCGCTCCGTCGATCGATCACGCCACAGCGCTCGTAGGCGTGGTCCTTGGAGTGGCGGTGACAGAAGAGGGGGTCGGCGTCGATCACGCGGTTCTGGCACCGGCGCCTGTGGAACGTCTGGGCGGTGCAGCGGGAGTTCTGTCCCTGGGGGTTCATCGTCACTCGTCCCTGAAGATGCGGGAGGTGACCTGCTCGATCCCGATCTGGGCGGCCTCGCCGTTGCCCATGTTTCCCCGCCAGACCCGCATGGCGACGTCCACGGCCTCCTGGCGGGCCTCCGGCGTCAGCCGCCGGCCCACCGGGTCACGGTCCACGTTCTGCTCGATCACGGCCCGGTTGCCGGGCAGGTGTCGGTGCGTCATGTTCATGTCTCCTGTCTGGAGGTGTAGTTGCGGTGGTTCTTGGCCCGGGCCCGCGAGGCTCGGTGCCGGCTCTTGTCCCGGAGGGCCTCGCGCTCCTCCAGGGTGATCTCGTACGACGTGCCGGCGGCGCGGTTCCAGGTCCAGAGCCGGCCGCAACGACGTCGGTGCTCCAACCTCGCCAGGCCCTTCATTCGTCGATACCTGGACGCCAGTCAAAGTGCTTGGCGGCCTCACGCAGCCTGTTTGCGTGCTCGGGTTCGTGGTCCCGGTCAGCTTTGTCGGCTTCCCTAATGAGTTCCTCCTGCTTGATTTCGCGCTGGTGCCGTTTGATCGTAATGTGTTTCATAGGGAGCTTGGGACAGATAATGCGTCATCATCACGTGAACGCGCCCTGAGCTGACGGTAGGTGCTCCGTCGCGTGAGGCCGTACAGCACCACCCGGGACAGGAACTCGGGGTCGGTCCGCTGGACCTCCTCGGCCTGCCTGGCGATGTCGTGCGGCAGCCTCACCTCGAGGCTGATCGTCCTGGTCTCCCACATGTCAAGCCTCCTCTCGCGCTCGGTTGAGCGTGTCCTCCGCGAACTGCGCGGGCTCCTCGACCTCGTGGTTCGAGATCTTCTCTAGCGCCTCTCGGTACCTCTTGAGAGGTCCGTCACCCGGCCTCACCCCGTCGAGAGCGGTGCGGGCGATCTCGGCGATTGCCGGGATCTTCGTGTTCTCGTGTGCGCCACCCTTGATAACGCTCTCGATGGCTTCCAGAGCCTCACGCAGCTTGGCTTCCGTCGGACCAGAGGCACGAATGAACGCCGCCTCAGCCTCCCGCAGCCCATCGTCTAGCTGCTCGCGGCTATGATCCGCGTCGATCAGCCCCGTGGCATCGCCACGTCTGTGCACCTCACAAATCCCAGCGCCACTCCCAGCAAACCGTACGCACTGCCGTCCAGTTTCCCGCGATACAGCCTTGCACCTCACCACATTTTCCCGCAGCCCATCGCTGGGCGCTGGTGGGTGGGTGAAACGACGGTCCCCCTTGCGTTTATCATTCGGCCCACAGTTGCATGGACGTGGGGGCCATTCGTGGGGCACCCCGTCGCGACACGTTGTCGGTTCACCCGTCACGCCATTGCGGTCCCAACCTTTTTTGACGGAACAACCAGAGCACAAATCCAACTCATTCGAACGACACCAGCTTGTGTGTTCACTCTCTCGCTCCCCACCAATGACCGGATCAGGGGCTGGTTTTTTAGTTGCCATATCTACTCACTTCGATTCCCATTCCGCTTTTGGTATCTAGTTGGATGCCTTCGTCGTTCGTTGGTCCGGCCCAAGTGATTTCATGGACGCCGCCCGCCATCCGCTGCACGACAACCAAGGCGAGGTCTGCTACCGCATCGGGTATGGGCTCTGCGCCGTAACTATCCCAATCCTTCTTCAAGCTGCGGAAATGCACGATACGCTTCACCACATCAGTTTCTAGCTGGATGGGCTTCTCGGGCTCTCCCCGCTCCTCGGTGGCTGCCTTGGCGTCGGCCTTGGCCTTGGCTCTTAATACACCGACATTGTGTGGATCAAACGAGCCCCTACATGATGTCCCAGTGTGGGGAGCCTCAAGGATGCATCCCAGTTCACATTTCTTCTCCCCCCCACCGCTTGTATCGCTTTCGGTGGCTGCTGGGGGCTTGGGATCAATCCTGGGCATCCACGGGTGACCGCACACTCCACACTGTTTGCCGTAGCCGCCGAATTTCATGAGTGTACTGTCGCAGGTACCGCATCGCTCACCCATCATCCTGGCTCCTGCTCGGTGGGAGGAATCATGCGAAACCTTCGTTCTTCTCAATCAACACCCAAAGGTTGCGACCCTGACGTTGGTAGGTTTCGCCGTGAAGGGGACCGTGCATTACCACTTCCCAACTGTGGTCGGGGTCCTTACGAGCCATGTTCTCGAACGTCATCAGCGTGGGCATATCCGCCCACTCCTCGTTACCGTTCTCCGTCCAAACTTGTTCGCCCCCTTTTGACACACCAGCGAATCCGAAGCCTACAGCAATCCGTCTGTGCATTTTGAGCTTGGGATAAATCGGGGGACAGTTCCGACATGGATTATTCCCACCCTCTAAGGGCTTTAGCTTTGTCCAAGTGCTCATGTCTCCTCCTTCGCTGGGGGCTCGGCGGTGAGGACATACATGTGCTCTTGTTCCTCGCCATCAGCTGAGACGATGCGCATCGTGATGAAGCCGGGTACCATTTGACCGTTTATGGTTCTGCTGTCAGCATGAGCACCACCCGCCATGCTATCGCCCAACTCCCACCGAGAGCCATCGTCAAATTCCCACACCCGCTCGTTCTTCGGCTCAGTTTGCTCCGCCCGTTCTTGACGGGCCGTCTCATATTCTTTTTCAAGTTCATCTATAGACTTCCTGGGCGTGCGATATAGAGGGTGTCTAGTTAAATCATCACTCATCAGCCTTGTCTCCTTGAGGAGAGACGGTCGTGCCACACCCTACCAGTCTTTCATCCCCAAAGTCCCATTGCCAGTCCCTTGCTCCGATATACAGGAAGACAGAATCATCTCTGATCTCTATTTTGATCGAGCAGGGATCTGGTAGGTCTAGGGTTGGAAGGATCAAGTCCATCATTTCAAACTTCTTGTTAGGTACTTCAATTTTCATTGTCTTCTGGCTCCTGGGGATTCTTGAGGATGAGGAGGGGGATGGCGTGGGAATGACTTGAGTGTTGGTTGGTCATAGGATAAACCGTCAACGCATAATCCGGTCCTTCCCTGAATGCCCGGAACGCCTCGGGCCACGCCCACCCCTCAATCACCGTCCCCTCGAACTCACGCAGGCGAGCGATGATCTGCTGGATTTCGGGTGGTTCTGTTCCATCGAGGCGTTCTAGGCGATAGCCCAAGCCCACCAGCCATGGAATCATCTGCCGATCTTCAAATTCCCCCAGCGGTCTTCGCTCAGCCATCTTTCTCCTGCCCTGCTAAGTGATGCTGCTTGAGAAGCATATTACCTATAGACGCAGCCTCTGGGTTTAACTCGTACCCTTTGAACTCACACTCGCGGTTAAGTGCTCCAAGTCCAATCGAACCTGATCCGGCGAAAGGGTCGAGTATTCTACCCCCAGAAAGGCTAACCATGCTAACAACCTCCGTGCAGAGGTCCGCTGGCATTTGCATACTATAATCACGCTCTGACCCAGAGAGGGAGTCGTAGATAAAGACATTGTTCCGTCCCTGTTTCATGAGAAAGGCACCACCTTTCGATGCCAAGACCATCGCTTCGGCAGCTACAATCATACCTTTTCTCGGATCACCTATCATACCCTGAGTCTTGTTTGGCTTAACCCAGAGAGCAGGGACAAGGGTGACATACGAGAAGCCGGCTTCTTGAAGCCAGAAGTTCAGGCCCATCGAGTCGAAGAACAACTTCTTGTAATCAGCCAGCTTCGTCAAGCCTGCCAGCTTCTTATACAACTGGAGCTGGGCATTGGAGTACGTGATCTTCCTGATGTCGAACCAGGCTGCAAACCAGCTGTCATCTTTGAGGACTCGAAAGGACTCGACCACGACAGTTTGAACTAGGTCGATGATGAGCTGCTCGTCATCTTCGTAGGGCTTATGACCACCCTTGAACTCAAGGTCTATACCGAAAGGAAGGTTGGTAACTATAGCATCGAAGCTCTCATCAGGCTCCAGCTTGATTAGCTCAGCCGCGTCTCCGACTATAATCTCGGCCCGTAACGATGGGGTCAGTCCCTTCGCCCTCCTTTCAATGTCTTTCCTCTTCTCGACCAGCTTCTTCTTGACGTCCAGTTTCTGGAGAGCACCACGAAGGGTCTTCTCAGTCTTCATCTCAGGGTTGGTCTTCACCTCATCCCGAAGCTGGACTGATTGAGAGACCGTGCCGAGAGCCTCGCCTGTCATCTCGGCTGTCTTTCTCATATTCCAGGTGGGGTCTTGACTCATGCGAAGCTCGTGAATCTCAGCGACAGCCTCAGCTTTCTCCCACCACTCGAGATCAGTTCGCTGAATGTTCTCCTCCAACTCCATTTCCTTGATAGTGATCTCATCTGCTTCTTCGTACAAGGTGTATGGAATCTCCTCCCACTTTAGGTACATCATACCTTGCAAGCGAGTGAACCCGGAGACGAGTTGTACCTTTCCTGGCTCAGACCCAGGCACCATGACAGGAGGACTGAACAGCCCAAACTTCTCGATGGAGGCCGCCATCTTCTCAATTTGAGGCAGGGTTAGGATCTTTCTCTGCCGTGGCTTGATTTCAATATCTGCAGGACTGATAGTTTGGGTCATCAGTACTCCACTCTAGAGATAATTTTATTCGGCTTGGTCACGTAGAAAAGGGCTTGTTCGTCGTCTTCGTTAAGGAAGAAGAACATAAAGACTGGAACGTAGGTGAGACTGTAGATAGGGTTAGCCATCTGGCCTATCTGCCAATCTACCACATCTGAGCAATTGAATGAGATCGACCCGTCAACTCTGGTGTCCTTTAACGAGATAGTACTGTCCAGTCCTCCACCTTGTCGGAACGTAGATACGTGCTCTCTGATTACAGGCTCGACCTCGATCTCAGCCCAGATTGTTTCGAGACTTCCGTCTCCCATGCGCAGTATGATCTCGAACATGTCATAGTACGTATGGTCAATATCTACTCCCTCCTCCTCAATCAACACGAAGTCGCCTACAGATAGCTCTTCTTGAACTTTTGGGCCGAGTGCGAATACCCACCCTGAGGTAGGGTATACTTCTGCGGCCTCTAATGGAATATGAAGACTACCGATCATCAAGTCATTCTGATTACACTCGATCAGTACATACTCCCCGAGCATACTAAGTGTGTCAGCTCTGCGGGTTAAGTCTTCTGCTATCTGAACAGGACGATCTAGCACGTTAACTGAGAAGGAGGGAGAAGGGTTACGCCGCGCGAGCGGTCGACTTCACACCGGAACGAATGTCGCCCGAACCCTTCGGGTACTCTTCGTTCTTAATGTTGATGATCAGCTCTGCACCGATCAATTCATCGGTGTCGAAGGCGAGTTCCTCCAAGTCGTCAACGTCGTAATCAGTGTCGAGGCACTTGTTGATAAAGTCGACGAAGATCCCAGCCCCCTTACCCTCAATGGGCAGGTTGACGTAGAACGTCCGCCCCTCACACTCGCCTTCGGAGATCGCAACCTTCACGGGGACATAGTGAGCCTTCGGCCCCTCGGCCAGCTCTCCACACTCCATTACGGTAGCGGGATAAGCATCTTCTGGGATCGGCTTTAGGCTCTCGGCCTCCGTCAGGTTTAGATTGACTCTCGGCATACTGCAGCTCCTTGATATTAAGTTTAATTTTTGTTCCTTCGGTCAACAGGTACTTCTAAGCCATCACCGCATTCTCGACCTCCTCCTCGGCGAACGCCCTAGCCTCTGCAGTACCATGCGAGGCGATCCACAGGTCGTCTACGTGAACACCGTAAAACTCCGCCACTTTACTTTTTATCTTCCCGAAGTCCCCTTCTTCCATCGGGTCGAGGCATCCGAGGCGAGAACGACACCGCCTCATTGGGTCAGCAGCGGTTTGGAGGACACCTCGATTGTCCTTCACTGTCCCTTTGATGCGGGAGTACCAGACCTCGTCAAAGTCCTTTGGGACTGTTTGGCGAAGCTGTCCTGAGAGGAGGGGTTCGACCCCTTGGAGGGCTCCCTTCTTGTTCACGTTCTGATATTCATGGCAGATGAGGACGATGTTCTTCCCTGTGCCAAAGCACACAGTCATGAACTTACTGAAGAGAATGTTCACAGCGCCGCGATCTTGAATCATCACAGGAGTCAATCCCTTCTTGTTCCGCTTAGACCAACTCTTGGACAACTCAAGACGGTGTGTTTCTTGCAGTGCCTTGACAATAACCCCGGTAGTTAGACTGGTACCAGAGTCAATTATCAACGTGTCCCAGAACTGGTTGAATACGCGGCCATCGTTCTTCTCCGCGCAGTACTCAGGCCAGTCCTTCGGATCGACGTCCTCGTCCGCTACCCACTCGTCGATCTTATCGTTGGCATAATCGAATGTCACGTTCTTCGATTCGTCGAGGGAGGGAGGCGGAGTGATTGTCTCGTAGACGATGTCGTCCAAGGTACGATTGAGCTTGCCAGCCAAGATCGCCCACTCGACAGACTGCATACCATCGTCGAAGTCAAGAGTTCTGGTGTGAGGCAGGCCGTGTGCGATAGGCGTCTTCCGAGTACCGAACGGGCCGTATATCATGAGATGCAGGCGCTTGCCTAGCGTCCCACTACTCAGTCCGGAATATGCCAGGGTCGTTGTCATTGGTCTGTCTCCTCTCCTGCGACTGCTGAAGGATCCCATCTGCTTATGTCGAAGTTATCTCTCAACTCAAGGAGTCTACCTTCACCCCGGGGATTGAGAGAGTGAACAACGAAGAATCTGCACTTACCGTACCGCGTGCAGTCACCCCAGTTCTTGTCCCACATCTCAGGCTGATAGAGATGGTTCTCGAGCATGAAGTGAATCCGATCGACGATGCGCTTGACGTTACGTTGCCACTCAGCCAGGCGGAACTCATCGTATCGGAAGGTACGCTCAAAGAAGTTAAACGACTTGGAGATAGTGTACATCACGTCGACAGTTATCTCCCAAACGTCGTCAGTCATCATCTGCCCGGCAGACCAGACGTACCCCGGGAACTGAAAGGAGATCTCGAACTGATCGAAGTACGTGTCTCCCATCGCCTTGGTAGTTTTGTAATCCCACACTCTGACCTTTTTGTTACGAAGCACTCGACGGATAGAGTCCATCCGACCACACCAGCGAAGGCCGGTCTCTTCATCTAGCACATCGAAGTACTGCTCATTCCGAAGGACCTCGTACTCATTCTCCTTCTTGAGCCACCTCTCGACATAGGCAAAGAACTGCTCGATCATCCGATCCTTCGACCGCTTCACCTTATCAACGTCAGGTGTGAGATAGACAGGATAGGTCTCGTCAATCGCTTTTAGGCCAGCGATTATTCGTGCCTCTTTCCCTTCGTCAGCGGTTTCCATGAAGGCGAACATTGCTTCGTGCCAGCAAGTGCCCCAGTCAAGGTTACCGTCTTTGGTGGGGTCCTTTCGCTTTGGCCGAAGGCCGAGAACGTAGCGAAGGTAGAACTTGGAAGGGCAGTCCATAAAAGTAGATAACATAGATGCATCTATAACGGGGGGCGGCTTAGGAATTAAGCCGAATTTCTGCAGCAAATCCTGTCCTTTGGTTGAGACTACTGGAAGATCAGTCATGTTGTCCAGACCTTGCCGGACTGAATACGGCTGATATGAGATTGATTTACTCCGTAAGTTTTGGCGAGTTCTCCTTGCGACCTCTTTCCCTTCAGCCAACGTATTTCATTCGCTTCATTTCTTGTTAGTTTAGTAGCTAATATTTCTGAAGAGATACGTCCCTTAAATATCGCGTCTCTTATATTATCTGACTGTGACCCTATAAATAAATGGGCTGGATTTATGCAGATCCTTACATCGCATCGGTGAAGAACAAAGAGACCTAGAGGGATATACCCTACGAATATTCTATATGAAACCCTGTGGGCGTTGTCCATCCTACAGTTGAACCAAAACGCTCCGTAGCCGCTTGAGTGTTTGGAAGCAATCCAGAGCCAACAATCAGTGTCTTTATCAAGAATAGCTTTACTGAGTAACCTCTCTGAAGCGCTGAGCATGGACGCGTCGATGACGGGAGGGGGTTTAGGTATTAAGGCAAATCGTTCGAGCAGATCTTGTCCCTTAGTCGAGACGACTTGTAGATCTGTCATAGTTGTTCATTGGTTGAACATCTTACCCGCTTCATACTTTTAGTCCTCTGAGCTAGAGCAAGCCCCCGGCCTGTGCTTCTGAAGCTTAAACGGCTCACACCGTTCACAGGCTGCTACTGCATCCACAGTGGCTTTCTCAGATCAAGGCGCCGTGTTAAGACCTTGCTGAGACGAGGACGGATGAAGGGAGGCTGCGGTGGCGACCCGCTGTCCGCCTCTCGTTGCCGTTAATAGGTACCGGCTGTGTCATTGGACACCTCCCTTCAAAGTAAAGTCCCGAAGCAAGAAACTACCGTGTGGGAGATATCTTAGCAGGATAACCCATCACAATCGGCTCAGGGACAGTATATCAAACAGCAAGGTGAACAAGTTGGCGCTTGTGGGTTCTTTCCTCTAGGTAACCCATCAGCATCGGCTCACCTAATTCTCAGATCTTGTTCTCGTCCAGCTTGTGGTCACCGCACCAATCGTGGGCGAATACAGCTGGATAACCGTTCATCGTTGGACAACGCCGGCGACAGCGACCGAGAGGTGCCTGCTCTTCAGGGGCAGGATTCGTCCTTGCTTTCTCCACGAACCACATACAACTGTAGCAGCTCATGTTCTCGCTCCGGTGTTTCCACGGATCGACGTCAGTCATCAGCTTGCCATCCTTTTCATTGCTTCGAGAGAGGCCAGCCGAGCGTATTCACTCTCGGGCGGTAACTCTCCTGTAGTCAGAACGTGACGCAGTGAGTCAAAGCACTGGTGCATGAATCGTTGCTTGAACCCACGCGGAAATTCCTCATTCACCCAATCTCCAAGCTCTTTCGGAAGCCTAGCGGTGATAGTGACAACGTCTGCCTCATCCTCCATCTCACCTCTCTACGTGCCGCTGCAGAATCCTCGCTAGGTTCTCTCGCTCGACTGTGGAGATAATGTATTCACGCTTCTTCGCGTCCCAGAGAGCGAGTCGTACCATCGGAAACATTTGCAGCCACATTGTTAAAGCCAGCGCGTTCACTATGGGAGTACCGCTGATCAGTAAACAGTCGGTCTCCTTCACGAACTTCGCTATACCATTGCCTAAGTGCCACGCGATACGGTCAGTTCGGAGAGGGTTTATGTCTCCAAGGCTGAGTGGTTTGATAAGTACATCGTCACCCAGCTTCTCTCTTACTTTGTGGTAAGGGTGACCTGCCTCGTTGGCGATCCAAACGGTGATGACATCCTTTTTCTCGTTCACACTCGCCTCGAGGGTGGGGATTGGTTTATGAATATAACCCCCAGAGGGCTATCTTGTCAACCCAGACTCGGGATGTTCAGGGCTGAAATTTAGTTTGGCGGTGATAGTGATAGAGCTTGGCCAGTCTACGTATAGACACCCTACTAAGAGATCCCTTCATTATCTGAGTACGCAGAAAGGTCATACGAACCTGGTCGAAACCTCTAAGAGCAAGGAAGAACAGATCATCTTCATCGCTCACGAACTCCCGCAGCTCGTCCATAGTCTCAGGCTGAGGTGCTTCTATCTTCATGTTATGAATCTTCATCCGTCGAGTCTTCATTTCTTAGCCTTTCTATTACGCCGTCCCCGCTTCTGCACCTGCCGAGGAGCGACGAGTAGAGGGAATCTCTTCGCGAAGGTACAGTCCGCAGGATCCCTGCCAGGTGTCTCCTCTTTCTCCCATTTGTAGCACAGTTTACGCAAGGCTCTCATCAACGAGTTGGCCTCTTGCCAAGTATACTCAAGCATAGGCTTTAAGTGCAACTGCCTGTCTTCGTTGATCGCCTCATCGTACATAAGGTGGATCTCACAGTGATGCCAGTTGCAGATCCTGATGATGTCCCGCTCATCGAAGGAAGCATAGCGTTGGACGAGAGCCTTGTACGTCTTGGTTCTCATCTTGGCGTGACGGTCGCCGAAAGCGTTGATGAACAAGCTCTCGTTCTGGCGGTGGTGACGGCTAGTCGGTTCCATCCGCCTTTGACACCCAGGCTTACGACACCCAACGTCTTTCAGTTCGAGGTTAATCTTGGGCATCTTACCTTCGGTTTCTCTTTCGACTAACCTTCGTCCGCTTGCGGTTCTTCCTCTTACTCAACCTAGCCTTCGGGCTCTTATGCTTGTGAAAGAACTTGTTCCCAGACTCGTTGTCAAGAACAGTGACACCGTCGATCATCTTCGTTGGGGCTCTAGTCATCGTTCTCCTCTCTTGAAAGAACGTAGAAGGTGTCGATCACCCGTCGTGCACTCTCGATAGAGAATTCCTTATCCTCAAGATGCAGCTCAGCCCAGCCCGGGAGGCCGTGGATCACCTGTGCAACAGCATCAACGTGACTTTCGTTGTCACGTTGAAACTCCTCAAACTCAGGACCTTCTGTCTCTTCAGCGAGTAAGAATGTAGTAACTTGTTTGTCGCACTCTCCACATATCACCTCTAGGGTGCGACCTTTCACACGTGCCCATGTTGGTTCACTGTCATGACACTTGGAGTGCAGGTACATCCAACCGCCGTCAGACTCGTGACCACAAGTCTCTACATCACGCAGCTCAGCCATCGTCTTTCTCCTTACAAATATTCATACAGAGAAGTAAACCACCACGCTAAAAACTGTCTGGACCACTCGTTATTACTAAGTGGCACAACATTGTGGGTGCGGACGACTCGATCTTGACCAAAAGGTATCCAAGTCCCTAGACACTCTTCACCTGCCAGCTTGCTCACAAAAAGGTACTGGTTTGATTCTCTAGAAAGAATACCGTAGTCACCTAGATAAGGGGCTATGCCAGTACCTAGAGGGACCAACAGTAAGACATACCTAGTCGCGTCTCCAGGCTCCAGGATCACTACCTGGGGTGTGCCTCGGTACAACAGTTGAACCACTCTCAAGACAGAGATATTGGTTGGGTCGAATGTCATCGGCTTACCTTGATACTCGATTGGACTAGCCATCATCCTCCTCCTCGTTAAACTTCCCAAAGTACATCTCATACTGTCTATGTATCTCGTAAGACCTGATCGCGCGACAGACCCAGGCTGTAAGCAGAACTATCACGGCGATGCAGACCAGCCCGAACAGAATGAAGACCTCGTCCTTACTCATACTTTCCTCTTTAGTAGTGGGTCCTTCATCTCATCATTGATACGATCAGCGAGCGCAGCGTAAGCGTCTCGTTGTCGATCAAAGGCCATTTCTACCGCCTCATCCTCGGTCAGCTCAGGATGATCGGCAAGTACTTCTTCGTAGTGTGCGAACCAATCTTCCTTATTCATGGCTATGCGGCCTCGTGCCACAGCAGACAGACAAGAATCCATCGTCCTCATCCCACTCAAACTCAGCGTGCTCTCCGCACTTCGAGCAGAAATCTATCTCAGGCTGCGGCGGCTCTTTCAGTGGCCCGTCGACAGCCGCGTGCTCTTCGAGGATCGCGCGCTGGTCCTCCTCAGCGATCGGCTCGATCTCGCGTGTCTCCCACATATCAGTCCTCCTTATCCACCTCAGATTCAACCGTTGGGGTGATGATGGTAAGAACAGCGGCGGCCATCTTACCCGTGCAGTGTCCACAAGTGTCACCTTGCTCTGGTGTCTTACCCATCTGACAGACGATGCACCAATATATCTGCGCCGTCTCAGTCTCAACTCCTATTTTCATCCTCATGTGTGCCTCCACATATTGGACAGTGGGTACTGCCAAAGAATAGAACAGGGCAAGGGTCCTGTTTGAAGTGAAGTGTAAACTCTTTACGTCCTTCTCGAACTTGAGTCGTTACCATCTTAACCTCATGTGGCTTGGGCCCATTGACGTGGAGAATGCAACCGGCAAGGTGTTCCTTTCCCTCTTCTGAATTACCCCACTCATCAGTACACTCAGCATGAGAGAGGCGAGTAAGTGAGACGACAACCCGATCGTAGCCTGACTCAGGTTTAAGTGCTTCATTCCAGAGATCAATTTTCAACTACCCCGCCCCTCCAGCTCATCTGCCATCTTCTTGAAAGCACGGAAGCCCATGGCCTTGAACGAGAAGTAATTTGCTAGAAAGAGGAGGAAGAGGAAGAAGAGAAAAGCGGTGAAGGCTCGAGCGGTAGCATTGCCGAGAATCACGGCAGCGATGGTCACCGCTCCGAGGACGAAGGAAGAGATCCGAGCCTTGATGGTCTCCCTCCTACGTGCCTTTAAGTAAGCTTGACTCATAACTCACTCCCATAATGAGAAGAAAAGAGCGAACAGATTAACGAGAAGAAACATGATGAGAGAGAACCATCTATGTCCTCGCTTCATCCTCCATCGCCATCAGCTTGTGCTATGGGGGATCTCTTAAGCCAGGCCTCTAGTTGACCAAAAAGATCTTGCGCGGTGTCTGCAGGCAAACTTACTGTCAAGTCTGGAGTATGTCTACCTTTAGGATCGAAGAGAATAACTACCGGACAAGAAGGCAATCCACTAGATCGGACCACCGCTCTCTCCGCTCGACATTGAACCTTGAGCATCTCTCCTCCTCAGTTGTTCATGTGTTGAACAAGGGTGAGACTGGCTGCCTGGTCGTTCAAGCCAGCAGGACAGGAGTAGAAGCCCTGTGCACTTGGATCACGGTTCGAGCAGTACAACAGCCAGCCCCACTATCTTTCGATTACCTTCTGATGTATGAGTATTGAAAGATCACCTTGTGGTCCTTGAGGGCTGACGTGAACAAACAGATAATACTTCTCGTTCACTGTAGCGTCAGGGACGTCGAAGGCTTCGTCACACTCTAAACACTCTACAGTCACACCAAGGGCGTTGAAGCCTTTGATGTGTAGGGTTTTATGCTTGCACTGACTCATCTTTGTTACCTTCTAACGGTCTCTCAAGGGACTGGATGAACTCATCGTACATCTCCTTCGTGAGAGTACGCTCGAGATAGGCTGCCCACTTCATAATGTGACTCTTCAGTTCGGTAACCTGCATGGCTCTCTTACGTGTCTCAATCAGATCGAACTCGACAACAGCGTCGAGCACGTGGTCTATCATCTCGAATGGATTGCCCGTCACGGCGTATCTCAGCTTTATCTTGATCTCAAACCTGTTGACCCAGTAGTCGCCCTTGAGACCGGGATAGACGTTAATCTGCCTACGCCTGAGAGGTATCAGCCTCTCCCGTGCTCTGTGCTGCGTCACTCTTCTGACGATTGCGTTTACGTCTTGCCCTTTTGGCATTAGTGCTACTCCTATAGACAATGGTTGTCCTGCCTGAGGCGTGAACGGTTACCTCAGCTGTTTGAAGCTTTCCCCTTCTAACTCGGCGCCAGTTGATGAGTCTACCTCGTGAGTAGAGAGGCTTGAATCCTCCACGGTACAGATCGTCAACTGCATCCTTGAGAGTTAGCTTCAAGGCTCTTCATCTTTTCATTTAGGTATCTCTCCTCCTTGCTGTAGCCGCCCACTCAGTATACGAACCGGGACATGACTAGGACAGAAAAAGTGAACGCGCTCGGTTAGAGAATCAGCGTACTGCGTTCGCACTTTGAGTACAGCAGGCTTATCACAACGAGCGCAATCGAAGTTGAGTCGACTGACCTCAAGGATCTTACCGTCGAGGCTCATCGGTCGTCCACTATATCAAGACGGGGGATCTGGCAGACTCTCAAGACAGTCATTCCATCCACGTGAACCCATAGGACTTTACCGTCCCCGCGAATCTCAATCTGCACACCGTGCTTAGGGGCAGTGATGTCTTTGAGAGGTGGGTGATACCTGAGGGGCATCGAGAGCAAGTCGATCTGGTCCATCAACTCTTGATTCTCCACTCGGAGTCGAGTAATCTGCTTGGCTTGGTTCATGAGATCTACTCCTAGGTCAGATGAACGAGTTGGATGGGCATATTCCCATGAATGAATATAACAGGTATGGCCCGAAGATGCAAGGGTCTTGGGAAAAGTCGAGGGACCTGCCACAGGTGTTCAACGGATGAACAACTACTCTTTGGAGAAGTCCACCGTCAGCTTCACTACTCCAGGGTGAGGCTCAGGGGTGTGAGTCTTCTGAATGTAGACAGCAAGCACGGCTGCCTCGTCACCGCTATCAACATCGTAGCGGACCGTGCGCTTCGTCTCCTTGACTTTATAAAGGAGCACTGTGTGGGGTTGAGTCATGTTCTCAGCCTCATAATTTAAGTAACGGCGGGAAGGCCAGTTTAGCCACTTAGCCAGGTGAGTTAGTTAACGCTCCCCAAGCGCCAGTTCAGGTCAAGGTGACCACCACTTGATTTATAGACCGGCAGTGGCACACCCGGTAGCTCGACCTAGTGGGCTGAGCCTTGGTTTAGGCTTAGGCCTCGGCCTCGACCCGCATCCCAGCCTGCCGCAGGAAGGCGAGCTGCTCTTCGGTAAAGGCCTGACTCACCGCGTCCTCGGCACTGACCATCGGAGCAGAGATTCCACCAGTCCGCGCGCCGTACTTGTACTGCTCGACGTACGCTTGGACTGCGGCTGCGCCTTGATCGAGCCTGGCACGAGCACCGGCCTGGCACTTCACGATCAGCGCCTGGAGCGCCAACTCGTGGATGTCCTCAGACGGGTTGACCACGATGTCCTGCCACCGCGGGTCTTCGACGTTGTCGGGAACCTCTCGGCTTACTTCGATGGCTTCGACGCCCGTCTTGGACACCTTGAAGGTTTGTGTCGCCACAGTGCTTCTCCTTTGTTTTTGGGCCAGACTCTCGACGCCTGTACCCGATTGAAGTGGGGGGTATGATTACCCCTGTGATACCATTATACCCTATCTGGCCCCCATTGTCAACCATCTTGCGACATGTCACCTGATTTCTCAAATGCACTGAGAAGAGCGAAGCCGGATGGGGTCTTGTCTGTCATTCGAGCGACGGCGTAGTCTACCTCTCCTTCGTCCCCGACTGGTCCTCCTATCCATGAGTCTGGATCGTCAGGGTTGGGGACCAGATTGAATCCAATTGTCTGGAGAGCAATCTGCCATGTCTCAGCGGAGAACTCAGGTGTAGGGAGAAAGTGGACGAGATCCATCTGCCCCTCAAATTGCTTGAGTCGTTCGAGGACATCATGCTCGTTCTCTCGATAAGGAGTGAGAACAGTGGAAGAACGGTGAGCGGTGACTGGTCTGACAATGACAGCCATCAAGTCCCAGTCCTCACATATCTTTACCTTAGAGTGGAGATCGACAAAGAGGCCATCACACTCATCTTTGAGTAGACGCGTGGCCCTGAGGATACGGAGAAGTTGATACCGCTGTGCGTTCATGTCGTCAGGGTTGGAGCAATCGAAGCGAAGGTCTCCTCCACCTACAGCGACGGCGATGTAGATGCGTTGGAGAAGCTTAGCGTGCTTCTCAACTAGACCAGTTCGAATGTTGTAGCCCATCAGGCGTTATCTCCAAAGCAAAGAGATATACGGAAAGGACCGGCACTCACTCCAATATCTAAGCACTCAAAGTCAATGGCTATTCCAAGGCCCCAGAATCTTATGTCAAAGGAGAAATAGATTGCCATTAGTCCTTTGAGTGTTTAAGTGCAGGGCCAAGATACTCGAACGCTGCCTCTTGTTCGAGAGCAGTGAGTTGATCGAGAGTGAAGGTAACTAACTCTCCACTCTTCATGTCAGTGAAGTTGAAGCAGGCGGGGGCGTCCTCAGGGAAGTCTCGGCTGACATAGACGAGGGTCCTCGAGTTATCACCAATGCCTACTCGATAGCGCCTGTTACGTTCAAGAGCCGTATACATCGTCTTCCATGATAGTATAACCCGGCTGCTGTATGATATGAGTAGGGTGTTGGACTTTGAAGATTCGAGGATATCGCTTGGGTATAGACGGCTGACCCACGCAATAGATGCATTGCTGTTGCTTACATAGCTCAACTCGAAAGAAATCGTAGCATGTCCATAGGGGGAGACACTCACACTTGATAGGCCAGGCGTTGTGTCTCTCTCCGCATCGCAGGCACCATACCTTCTTGATGCGTGTACCTTTGGCTGGATCGTGGACTCGTATTATCTTCCCTGCATGTCCGAACTGTAGTAGATGTCCAAGCCTTGATTGAGCCTTCATCTGCCTCGACTCCCGTAAACACCTCGCCAGTCGTCTATGTAAAAGCGGATATGTCTGAGTCTTATTGGAGTGAAGGCGAAGGCGTACTCATATCTCCACACGACGAACTTTGGGCACCACATGAGCTGGCGATTGAAGAAGTACCAGTACATCTGCGAGGTGGGTGTGTCTTCAAGTCGGACAAGAGCGGTCACTTCTTCATCGCTAAGTAGAGTGTCCATGCTAGGTCTTCAACAGCACCCTCCCATGTCTCCTTGAACCTCGCCCATGCGAAGTCTCTGAACTGCTCGTCTTGACCAGCAATCGCATCGGAGAATACATTTCGGATAGGTTGAGTGTGGGTGTGAGTGATTTCGTGAAGGAGTACCCGCTCGCGGTCATCAGCAGTCTCCATAAACCAGTTTGGTCTGACGAACATGTTGATGTGGCGTCCTTCATAGTTCGTTGAGACTGCGGCTGCTTGCCTCTCTGTTGGTTCGTTCTCAAAGTAAATGAAGAGAGAACGACACCAGCTTGGGAGGAGGAATACCATCGGGTCGAACTCGAGGCTTATGGTCGCCTTCACATCATCAGGCCAGTCGCCCATGTAAGTAACTTCAACCATGTTTGAACATCACCTTGCATTGAGGGGAGATCATCAAGTCGAGAACGTTAGGTTGCTGGTTCTCGTGAGTGCGGATATTCCAACGGTACCCGGCGTGGATGGTGTACTTAGCTCGAGTACGCCTGCCTTTGCGGTGGTACCTACTCCGACGCTTCTTGCTCATAGTCTTCCTTAACCTTACTGGTAAAAAGGAGGTGCCCAATGAGGATGCCCCAACCAGTGCCGAGAGTGAACGCTACTGTAAACCATATAACTAGCCCCAACGCGGTTTCCTGCCAGATATTCATCTGTTCCTCCCAGCCTGAACATTCTTTACCTTCCAACTAGCTCGATTGATCATCCACGCAGCGGCTTCAGAGTTGAGATCGAAGTAGTCTCTCATCTCTCCACGTGGAACTTCGACGATGCTTTTGGTAGGGAAGAGAGTACACGCTACGCAGAGCGGGCAGTCCATCAATCTGACCAAGGCACGCTCTCTCGGCACGCCTGAAGTCATTGCGTCAAGGTATGTTCGGTGACGGGGAAGGTCTAGGGTGGGTAAGTTGTTCATCGGTTGAACGCCTGCGCTTCCATCTTCCACCGTCTTAGGTTGCCTTGATAGTTCCAATCGTGTTGCTCGACAGTTAAGTAGATACCTGGACAGATATCAAGGAGGGCTGCTTCTCCTCCATGACAAACTGTGCAAAAGGATAGTCCTCCTTCACAGTATTGACACTGACCAAGGTTAGAACAAGGGCCAGGACACTTAAAGAATATGTGCTTCACTCGGCTATGGGTTTGCTTGAGGAAAGAGATATTTCTTCTGTCTCTTCCAACGCCACCAACCTACTGTTACTCCAAACCCTACCCCAAACGCAAACTGAGCGATTAGGATAACAACGAGAGACAAGGTCACGGATCTACTATCGGTCCATGAACCACGTCTGCCTCACCCTCGTCCACTCCTCCCTTATCCACATCAGCCCCAACCATCCGACTGTCTCCCTCATAGAACGGAGACTCCTGAATACCCGGAGCGGGCTTGCGGTAGGCGTCGGTGAGCTGCCCTACGTCACACTTAGGACAGTAGGTCATCTCCTCTACTACTGCGACGATGGCGGATGGTGAGGCGTAGTCCCCTACGCTAAACGTCGTCTCGGACCGGAAGTAGTATCCTGTCCCTTCATCCGTCAACGGCCATCCATTAGCGCAGGTCTGGCAGAAGATCTCTGTACTGCTATTCGCTAGACTCATCTTCCCTCCTTCGTTCGGCTATCATGGCATTAGCGACTCTATACGCTCGTGTTGCACAGCCATCAGGGCTGAACTGAGGGTTAACAATGAGTCCTAAGAGCGCCTGTGCTGCGAAGTAGTCACGGAGAGACATGCCGAAGTGATCGGCCTTCTTTTGACCGTCCCAATACCTACCAGGGAACGCAGGTCCTCCATCATTCTTATCCATGCCCTTCTCCCCGACCAAAATGATCGTCTGTCTGATATAGGTCTCTCCCCAAAATTGGCTTACCTGGAATATAACACAACTGGGATGAGAGCGCAAGGGGACTTGAACATGTCAAGGTGTTCAACAGGCCGGCCAACAACCACCAACCTCCAACCAGTCGGGTCTGGGGGTGGTTACGGACGACTGGTGGTGTGCGAAGCTCGACGAAGAGGGGGGAAGCAGGGCAAGAAGTAGTCCAACCCTCTCTTAAATAAAAAGTATATATATATAGAGAGAGAACTACCTCACGAACTCGCCCAGACGCCGAGATGCCGAGACGAGGACTTTCACACCCCTCTACGCGTGGATAATGACCCCAAATCTCAATGGTTGGAGGTTGTAGGTTGGACTGATGAACAACTTAGCCTTGATCAGGCGGAGGGAGGACAGTTTAGTCACTTGTCCAGGTGATGATCCTCTAAAGGAACGCTAGCATGATGATCCAGAAGAGGATGACGAGCCCAAAGGCGAAGGCAGTTGCACCGTTACGCATGAGCTTACTCCAGGTAAAGTGTGACTTGCTTGACCTTCTTCTTACTCCCGACCTGTTCGTAGACAGGGTAGTCATCGAAGTCTACAGAGGTGACATCTCGTGAACCTGAGCCGTCAGGCATCCACACTCGTACAACTAGGTTCCCGTTCTCAATAGCCTCGAGCTGACGTACTAGCTCTGCTAGGGTCATAGCATACTCCTGCTTAGGGTGAGACAAGAGGAACCGAGACCTTTGACGGTCTAGACTCCTACACCGTTAGTGGTTGCCCTGAAGGTGTCACGCAATCATACCTTTAGCCTTGAGGAATGTCAACTGGCCTTCGTCGAAGTCCTGTTCCTCCATCTGCTCAGGTGTGATCTGAGGCTGTACCCAAGTATCCCGCGAACCGTTGTCACAGTACCCGTCGGCATACCCTTGCGCTACCTTCGTATCGGGTAGGCGCTTCCGTATACCAGGTGCCACGTCCACAGTCCACTGGGCGTTAGCCCTGTCGATCATCCTGTCCACGGAGCCGTAGCGTTTCACGATCAAGTCAGTGTCCTCGACTGAGGACGGCATCTCTGCCTTGAACTCTACTGCATCCGCGTGTTGATTCTTGCGAACCTTAAAGGGGTGTTTGATAGCCATAATTCTACTCCTATCGAAAGGAAAGGGGTGCGAATCAGGGCAACCACACACGATGTCTACTACTGTCAGACCCCGGGGTTTCCGCCCCGTTGGTTTGGGACTGACACCCTTCTATGTGGCAGGTTGCGTGCCCCGTTTTTGGGATGCGCTGTAACTCCATGGGCTGCAACGAGTTACAGCGCTCATGTTAGAAACTTGCGATTAAGATATGTACCCTAAAGTGGACACTCAAAACAGCCGATATTAACCTGTGACCCTGTAACTCGTTGTCTCCCAACAAGTTAGGCGGTGTCCCTTAAATAGGACGGGGGTGTCACCAAAGAGGGACACTCATTTACCTGCCAGAATGACAGGGAGGGACATGTCAGCCTGCCACTTTGGCATACCCACTGCCCACGCGTCCCAGGCAACACACCAAGGAGTATGGTATGGTCTGGGCCGGTCAGGACGTACTAAGGGGAATGGTATGCTGCAGATAAGGTGAGGGGGCACCCCATAGCCCCCCATTGGCTAGGCCACCCCCAAGAATACCGCTCTAACAATTTACAACTTTTCTCACTTGCCTCAGTTGATGCTCGCTCTGGTTGATCGAGGTGTTCAACGGCTGATTAGCAGGTGTTCAACGGCTGAACAAGATTTATCAGACCAAGATTTATCAGACCGACGGGACGCGGGGACTCGCTCCGCTCGCTGCTGCTCATAACCCGCTCAGCGCTGATTGGCTTGGTACTGATTAGGGGACTTGTGGTTCCTCTCTTGACATTTTAGGTGACTTCTGTTATGGTATGAGAGAGAACTGTTTAGTCAGTATCTGACCAGTTTACAGGGTGACGTTTCATGGGTGTTGATCTTCTTCCGCAGCTAGATGGCGATAAGGCCTGGAGCCCGGATAAGTGGAGTCCGAGGCACAGGTTAATGGTCGCTCTGCATCTAGGAGGAGATAAGAATAGAGAGATAGCCGAGAAACTCGATGTCTCCCTTTCTCACGTATCTGTGGTCCTGAATGACCCAAGGGCCTTGTATGACGTTGAGAGACTTGCTCAAAACATCGCAGACAGGACGGTTGACACAGCTCTTCGGATTAGACTCTACGCGAACGAAGCGTTGGATGAGATTGTAGAGGAGCTTCGGACTTCTCGGAATGAAAAAGTCAGGCAGACAGCTGCGTTCGGCTTGCTCGACAGGGCAGGCTACACGCCTATAAGAGACGTGACAGAAGAGGCTGCTCCGATGCTTCCTCAGGAAGTTGTTGACCGAATGGAAGAGACAACGAAGGAGCTGGTTGAGTATAGAGGTGTCTATCGTGAGGTAGAGCCGAAAGAGCTCGAACCAGACGAAGAGCCGCCTGCTGTTGGTTTGGAAGTAGGCGAGCCTGTAGGGGCGACAGATGACTGATCTTCCTCTTGATTACATTGGTGAGTCTGACGAGGACCCTTATGTAACTACCCTTCCTGAGAATCTCCCCTCCAAGCCAGTCGAACCGACTAAAGAGCTTCGGGAGAGTATGCGAAAGATGGGCCGAGATAATCTATACTATCTCTGCAAGGTCATCCTTGGGTACTCGAAGCTCGTCCCTCATGTTCACATGCCTATGTGTGAGTTTGCGGACACTGTGAAGTCCCGCAGACGTCTCAAGCTCATGCCTCGGACTCACTACAAGACCACAATCTGGACGATTGCGCTGACGATTAAGGATATTCTAAACGACCCCAACATTACTATCCTTATCGTAGCGGATACAGGGACGAATGCCTCTCGGTTTATGCGGGAGATCCAGCAACACTTCCAGATGAATGAGCTATTTCGGTGGCTCTACTCTGAGATCATCCCCAAAAACTTCACAAAAGCCACCTGGTCGCAGACAGAGATGATTGTTCCTCGGACTCAGGTGCGTCGAGAGCCTACTGTTGATGCGATTGGAGCCGGTGGAGGTGTTGAGTCTCGGCATTACGACGTTATCCGTCCAGATGACCTCGTAACTGAGAAATGTATCCGCTCTGCAGTTGAGATGGAGGCCCTTAACGTCTGGGCAGGAGGTCTAGAGTCCCTTCTGAACTCCGAGATTGAAGGTTTGATAGATTTCACGGGGTCTCGGAAGCAGAAAGGCGATCTCTACGAAGTTCAGATGAAGCGGTATGGAGATGGCTTCGAAACACAGGAGCTTGGGCCTCACGCAACACAGATAGGCGAGATGGCAGTCTTCTGGAGGCGGGATATTGAGAACGGGAAGCCGATCTTCCCTGAGCAGAACTCGATGGCCTTCCTGATGCGAATGAAGAAGTGGGACCCGCAGCGGTATCATGCTCAGTACGCGAATAGTCCGAAGGGAACGGGCCTCAACACGTATGATTCGGAGGATCTCCGTTACTGGCGCTGGTCTCCAGACGGTAATCATATCATCTGCGCCCATAAAGGGGAGATGTTCCTCCGAATGTCCCCTTGGGCAGGTGAGCGGATCATTCTTTACGATCCTGCCCAAGCGAAGAAGGTTGGGAACTCACAGAACGCGATTCTGGTCCTTCTAAGAGGCTACCCTCTTCCGTTCCGCATAGTTCTCGAGGCGCACATAGGTCACTACCCTGCAGAAGAGGCGATTCAACTGCTGTTCGATCTAGATAAAAAGTGGAATCCGTCCTTTATCTCTGTCGAGTACCGAGGATTCCAAGGAGCGATCAAGAACTGGGTGCATGAGAAGGCGGAGAGGGAAGAGATCTCGGTTCCTCCAATGATTCTCTGGCCGCCTGAAGGCTCACCGAAAGCACAGTGGGCTAAGGATCAACACATACAGGCAGTTCAGCCTCTCACCCGAACAAACCTCGTTTGGCTTCATGAGAATCAGATTGAGCTAGTTGAACAGTTCGAGTTTCACCCGAACGTTCGTTGGGATGACGGGGTGGACTGCTTCTCACAGTCGCTTGACTACTGGCCTGCGATGATGAGTGAAGCAGAGCACATGGAAGGGATTCAGACTGAGAGAGATTACATTGAGGAGAATATAGGTATCATTCCTCTCTTTAGAGACTCAGACATGAAGGAGAAGGCCTGGGACGAGATGGCGTATCTAAGCCAGCTCAACGCGACAGGTTACCGTCAACACATGGGGAGATAATATGCCTAAGCGTAGACGCGCACGAAGACAAGGCCCTTCAAGGAAGCCGGGTCCTACTACTCCGCCAGGGACTAGACAAGTTGGCCCAACAGTCTCTCCGGGAAGTAGACAAGTAGGACCTACTACCCCTCCTGGAACTAGGAAGGTCGGCCCAACGACTCCACCTGGGACGAGGAGAGTAGGACCGACAGTCCCTCCAGGCCCGAGACGTAAAAAAGGAGGAAGATGATGGACTTTCTATCTATTCTTGGTGTTGTAGGTGGAAGTGCTCTACTCGGTGGGCTGAAGAGTCTCACAGGGTCTCTCGACGGGAAGATTGGCAGGGCCGTGAAGCCTCTACAGCCGGCTCTGTTGACACTGGCTGGAATCGGCCTTCCGGCGGCTGCACAAGCTCTCGGAATCGCAGAGGTCGATCCTGCTATGTTCGTGACGGCTCCGACAGCAACAGTTGTGATGGTCTCCATCCGAGAAGCAATGCTCCGGCTTCGGGGTAAGAAATAACGCAGACGTTCATCGGTTGAACAACTATGGTCAACAAACCACTCATCGCAGGCCATCAGTTTGAGTATGCCGCGGCAACGCTGATAAGTACTCACGTTGATGGTCAGCAGATAAACCCCTGGATAGATTCCAAGCCGGGTGGTGGAACTAATGCTACCGCAAGCCAGGGCGTTGTTAGGTTTGGGGCTATAGGTGGCTTGAATCAGTGGGATGATAACGAGCCTGGGGTCGTCTTTGATCGGTTAGATGGTCTAGCGGATACTCTAAGCTTCTCGCCTGGGGGTATGCTCTTATCAAGTCTTACCTTCTTTGCTGTAGTTGAGACTACTGTTTTAGATACAGGATGTGCCATCATCGGGACCACAGATGGGATTGACCCTGCTACTGGTCTTTACCTGGTAGTCTATCCTGATGGCTCACTTCACTTCATTGTCGGGAAGAATGGAGTGCTACCAGCTCTGGATGTAGCATCTGCTGCTGGTCTCTTTGTTGATGGCACTCGGGCAATCATCACGGCTCGACTAGATGTCCCAACAGGTGGAGCGGTCCTTCGGGTCAATAGAGAGCAGGTGGCAAGCTTCTCTGGTGTTGATCTAGGATCAGACTTCTGGTTCGCCCCGAAGATTGGACAGGCTAATCTTCCTATCGGGAATCTTACAGGTGATGACAGGAACATGCCGTTCATCAGTGGTTATAACACTGCTGCTTCAGATTCTCGGGTTGGACAGATGGAAGCTTGGCTACATCAGGAATTTTTCAGTACTCCCTGGACTCCATGTAATCCAGATCCAGGGACTGTGTGGGCGGCCTGTAACTAAGAGGAGGAAGAATCATGGGAAACATCACTCATCACAACATCGTCGAGAAGAACCTTCAGTATCGCCAGCTGCTCGATGACGACCAGTCGGCCTCTGTCGACTTCGCAAGCGAGCGGGCAGGTGAGGTTGCTGCCGAGCTGGGCTTCACTGCGAGTCGTCTGGAGGGACGAGAGGGATCTGGCAAGGACGGGGCGATCACGGTGGCCGACGTTCGGGACTGGGTCTGAGTTAAAGGTAACCTAAATGCCTGATCCTATCATACCACAGCCGGTAGATCAGCTGAAGGTTCTTACTAAGGAACCTGAGGCTGAATCGGAAGCTCCTATTCAGGAGACTCCTATCGCGGCGAAGATCCCCGACTCGATGTGGGACCCTATCGAGGAAGATATAACGACCTTCGTTCGGGATGAGATCTACCAGGCACTGGCTGAGAGGTCTGAATTCGAGCGTAAGCTGGCTCGGTGGAGACTGGTGTATGACGTGCCCATGCCTGAGGGGCCTAAGACCTTCCCGTTCTTTGGTGCCTCGAACTTGACTCTTCCTGTTGTGAAGGAGGCGGTCAATACGCTGGTGGCGCAACTGGTTCAGGCGACGTTGACTGCTCGACCCCGTTGGGTGTTGCAAGACCTTGCAGAGGAGTGGGAGCCCTTTGTTGACGAGATCGAGACTTTCCTCGACCTTGCATCTGATCGGGACATGAAGATCAACAAGACTGCCGTGCCTTGGATTATCGAGGCGGCTAAGTTCGGCACTTCGATTCTGGAGGTCGGGTACGAGGTTATCGAGAGGGAACACTTCCGCATCACTTCTGATGGTAAGAGCGTATACCCGAAGAACTTGGTGAAGCACGACGGGCCGATCACTTACAACATGGCCCTGGAAGACTTCCTTATTCGGTTTGGAGAGAGTGACATCCAGAGGGCCCGTTGGTGTGGTAAGAGACTTCGTCTCAATGAGACAGACATTCAGGACCAGGAACGGAATGGCCGCTTTGTAAAAGGGACTTGGAAGGCTATTAAGGGCCTAGCGAAAGAGACGGACATTCCAGAAGGGAAGGAAGTGCAGGAGGATATTGAGTCAACTGAACCGACTGAGCGGCTTGAGTATGCTTTCTATGAGATTTGGTTGACTTACAATCTGAGAGCGAAAGAGAACGGCGCAGCGCCTAAAATGAACGAGATCGTCGTTTACTACAGCGACGCACTGCAGAAGATTGTCGGTCGTCAGTTTCATCCGTACTGGCACGGTAAGCGACCTTTCATCAAGTTGGGATACTTCCCTGCTGAGAACAGGTTCTACGATCAGGGTCTGTGTGAGATGCTGGAGCAGATCCAAGAGGCAATCTCCTCTCGGTACAATCAGAGATCGGACAATATCACTCTGGCGAGCTTGAAGATCTTCTTGAAGCGAAGGGGAGTAAAGGCCTTGCAGCCTGGAGACCCACTTTACTCGGGTAAGGTTTTGGAAGTGCTGGACGTGCATAACGATATTCGCGAGATGAAGATCTCGGAGATCTATCCGTCAACGGTCAATGAAGAGTTGATGCTTCGAGACTATGGAGATCGTCTAGCCGGGACGAATGAGGTGACAGCAGGCTCGGCTCAGCCAGTCTCCCGAACAACTGCAAGTGCGCAACTGGCATTGCTCCAGGAGCAGGCTAAGAGGATCGATCTGACTGTCAGTGCTATCCGGGACGGGATGAATGAAGTTGGTAGTCAAGGAATCGATCTCTACTTTCAGCACGGAGTGAACGGAAAGGGCATAGCCTGGATGGGGGCTCGAGGTAGAACTGTGGAAGCCGTGTTTAGACTTCCGATGCGTGTAGTGGAGCTGGGCTTGGCTGTTCGAGTGCAGGTCCCAACATCACTACAGAACCGACAGGTTAAGCGCGAGAACTCGATTGCGATGTTCAACCTATTGGTGAATCTATATCAACAGATGCTACCTCTCGCGCAGGGGCTAGCTCCGGAGGCATTGCCCAGTGTGGTTCAAGCGATGGTTAAAGGATCTCAAAAGTTCCTTGGTGACGTTCTGGAGACGTTTGACATTTCCGATCCGGAAGAGGCGCTTGCAGGCCTTACGGTTCTTGAGCGTCTACTTCCTCGGGCCGAAGACATGGGGGGACTGGAATCTTTCGCCAGAGGAACTGAGAGTGCTGAGATCCTTGAAAAGCTCAGCAGGCTGGACACTCTACTGCGAGAGGCTGAAGCTCTTAGGAGTCGAGATAGTGGAGTACCTGAGCTTAGCGGAGACGCACCAAGACTTCCTCCGTCGACAGGGAGCACTAGAGAACTGGACCCGGGTCTACTCTTTGGTGGAGAGCCTCAGCGAAGTTAATGAGACCTCGTTTGAGGAGTATATGAATAGAAAAATCAAGGAGGCGCAGGATGCACTCACGAAGGAGCAGCCTGAGCTGGCCGCGATGTTGAGTGGAGAGAAGTAACCTTAACCCTCGTCGATGAGAGGTGGATATGTTGAGACAGTGGCCGTTTTATTCATTGCAGGAGGAAGAAGGCGGAGGTGGTGGAGGGGGAGATCCTCCTAAGGACCCTCCTAAAGACCCTCCTAAGGAAGAAGAGGGAAAAGATCCTCCGAAGGAGCCAGTAACGATTTCGCTGGACGCACTTCCAGAGGATCTGAGGGACAAGCCTGAAGCTGAGATTAAGTTCCTGCTCGAGCACATGATCACGAGTCTGGGCTCGAGAAATGATCAGGTAGAGAAGTTGCAGGATCAGGTAGCTGAGCTGAGGGGTGCTGTAAGCGTGAAGCCCCCGGCTGAGCCGGACCCTGACGACGAAAAGTCCTTGGAAGAGTTGATGCTCGAGGATTCTGGCAAGGCCATCGAGCGGTATCTACAGTCCAAGGGCTACATCGAAGCGGTTGGTGGGTTGTCCAGCCAGGTTGGGGAGGCGGTCTTCACGATAGTCTCTAAGGATGTCGAAGGCTTCGATGAGCATGAGGAAGCAGTTCGTAAGCTTCTCAAGGAGGGCAAGCTTCCTCTGACGAAGACGAATATTATGGGAGCGTATACGATGGTTCTGGGTGAGGAACTACTCGCGGAGAAGGCTCGGGAGACCAGAGCCAAGGGTGGATCTATCCCTCCCAGCAAGCCGCCTCCTCCTGAAGAAGAGGGGAAGGACGAGGAGCTGAGCGCTCTGGAGACCGAGATCATGAAGGCTCACGGTGTTACCGATCCGAAAGAGTGGATCAAGTACCGTGACGACCCTCCTGCGTTAGTACTCCCTACTTGAGGACGAAATGATGCCGAGAACATCTGATGGAGATACGAGAAGGACTCCGGAGAAAGAGGAGAAGAGAACTGCTCCTGTCACTCGAGTGAGGAGTGGAGGGAGGGTCTCTCGTCGTCTGGAGGTGATCGCAGAGATGTACCTCAAGACACGGCCAGATATGGCTGTGCGCTTCGTTTACTCTCCGGAGCACAAACCTGAACTTTCAAACGTGACCAGTCGACATATCGACGGATATAGGACGATCTACGTGAAGGACCTTGGCGACGACGTCGGTGAGATGATGCCAGGGATAAAGCCTGAAGATCCTGTGCGAGTAGGTGACGTGATCATGATGTCTATCGCTGCAGACGTCAGACAGGAGATTCAGGACGACCTCGATCGAGCTTCTGCTGATGAGATGTCTCGGGTTGAGGAGGAGTTTCACCACGCAGTTGAGGATATGAAGCTCGAATCAGGGATGCGTGAGGAGTACAAGTCGCGTCCTCGAGGCCGAAGCCTTACTGAGGTGGTGGAACGAGAAGTGGATGTACCTGAGACTCACAAGGAGTCTTAGGACCTTTACCGTCAGGAGACATAATGGCTCTTCCTGCAATCCCTAACAAGGGAAGGAGGATTCGTCGGTTTCCGCTCAAGACTGGAGAGACCTACGTCGAGGGTGCTCCCGTTCTGTTGGATGCGAACGGTGAGATCGTCGAGGCAGGCGCTGATCCGGCAACGATCCTTGGCTTCGCAGCCTCGGGTGCGGTGTTGACCGATCTGGACCCCGATCCGGGGTTCAAGTTGGTCTTCGTTGCTTATCCGGACAGCACGTTCTTCCTTGAGGGAACAGATACGGATCCAGTGGCCGGAGATGTCGGAGAACCTCGGGATCTTGATGTGGATGGAAACGGTGTCGGTACGTGTGCGCTGACTACAGCTTTTACGCGGCTGCTCATCGAAGATATCTACGTGAAGGGTGCAGGACCCGTCGGCTTCTACGAGATCTCTATCTTGGCGGCGAACCGGCAGTTCCAGGTCTAGGAGAGAACTATGACTGTGGTGCGAGAGCAGTTTGACAGCCTCTTGCGGCCTGGCGCTCGTAAAGTCTTCGTTGATGACTACAACGAGCTTCCAGCGATTTACCCGGGCATCTTTGATGTGAATACGTCTGGTAAGGCGTATGAGGATGAACTGGTAATGACCGGTATGCCCATCGCCGTTAAGAGGCCCGAAGGTGCGTCGATTGCTATGGATCGGCCGAAGTTCCGCGCGAGAGTTCGTTACATCCACACTGGGTTTGGTCTCGGTTACGAGATCACCCGTGAGGCTGTGAGGGACGATGTATACGGTGCTCTGAATAGCCAGGGTGCCGCGAATCTGGCCCGTTCGATGAGAGAGGCCGAGGAGGTTACTGCTCATGCAGTTCTGAACGGTGCCTTTACGACCATTCTGTCGTATGACGGAGAATCTCTTATCGGTGTCGCTCACCAGGGCGTCGGTGGACTCGTGTTCACCAACAGGCCGGCTGCAGATGTAGACCTTTCGACGACTGCCCTGAAGGGGTCGTTGGAGCGGTTCATGGATCTCCGGACGGACCGAGATCTGAAGATCAACGTGATGCCTTCTCGGTGTCTCGTTTCGATCTTCGGCTGGTTCCAGGCCCTGGAGATCTTGCAGACGCAAGTCGTGACGACCACGCTTGCTGCGGACGGTATTGAGTCTCTGGAAGCTGCGAACGTTGTCAGCCGACAGGGTCTGATGCCGATGAGGTCCCAGTATCTGACGGATGCCGATGCGTGGTTCACGCTCGTGCCGAAGACGACCAAGTCGTATCCGTTGCGTTTCTTCTGGCGCGATCCTCCTGAAGATGTAGGCGGGTTCGACGGCCGGGAGCAGGTCGCCTGGTTTGGTATCCTCGCTCGTTTGAGTGCGGGTGCGACTGACTGGAGAGGGATCGACGGAAGTAGCGGAGCGTAGTTGTAGGTGTTCATTCGTTGAACAAGGTAGATCGATGACTGCCGTTTTGCTTCATAGTAGTAGCATGGGACTAACAGGCTGGATCTGTCTCCGAAGAGGAAACAGGCTGAGAGTCTCGGGCATGGAGGATGGAGATAGGCTGATGGCCTTCTTCAAGCCTCAAGGAGAAGAGCTGTCCATCGCTGAGGACGGCCTCTTCCCCTTCCCTGTTGAAGCGGAGCACGTTCTCATTGAGCATCAAGAGACAGGGGCGAGACAGAACGGTGGCGGAGTTGACATAGACCTCGTACGAGTGAAAGGCTGATGGGTATTCTGACACTGTTACAGATGCGCACTGAGCTAGCGTCTACTATGGGGGATAGAGCGAATGTAGACGGTGATCGTCGAGACCTTTGGCTCAACTTGGCTTATACTGACATTGCGAGTGGAATCGACTTCACGGAGCTGGACGGCGAGTTGGACATTCCGACCGTTGTTGACCAGCACAACTATACAGGCCCAGTAAATCCTCTGATCGTACAGATGGTACGTGACGACGATAACGATAATCTTCTGACCTGGGTACCGGAGACTGAGTACTTTAGGTTGGATCGAAGTGCTTCAAGTGACGCGCCTCGACGCTGGACTAGGAGAGCAACGGAGATACTGGTCTGGCCGAACCCAGATGCAATCTACGCCCTCGTAGCATATTTCAAGATCACGGTGGCGGCTCTGGCAGCGGACGGTGATGTGACTGTTCTGCCTCCGTTTGTCGATAACGGGTTGATTCTCCTAGGTGCGGCGTATGGCTTTCTCGCTGTAGGGGAAGATCAAAGAGGAATTATCTGGGCTAACAGAGCAGTGAACTACTTGAGTAGTAGGTTGACTGGACAGGACTTTTCCTTCCTTCTTGCAGGACTGACGCAGACCCAGCCTACAGTGACTCGACCAGCAGGGGCCAACTAATGGGACTTGAGACGCTTAGCGGCTTTCGGGAGAGCGTTAATCATGCTCTCGGCGAGAAGAGACAAGGCAACGAGAGGCTGGACCGCTGGATCAACGATGCTCATGTTGAGCTCTTTGCGGAGCTAGAGATAAATGGACAGCGGTCTTGTGGGACTGCGCCTACTGTAGTTGGTGAGAGAGAGCTTAATCTCCCGACTGACTTCGTTGCTCTCCTAGTGTTGAAGAACCTTACGAGTAAGAAGAGGGTTATCAAAACTTCGCTGGAGAACTTTCAGTTGTTGAGCGCGACCGCGGAAGGGAGTCCCTCTCGGTACACTCGAGTAGGAGACTTGCTGAGTGTTCACCCTCTACCGAAAGTGATCGAGACGATTCAGATGTTCTACGTGAAGGAGCCTACTCCTCTATCAGCAGGGTCTGATGTGACAGAGCTGCCTGCAATGTACGATAGGGTGATACATCTAATCGGTCTGAGGAATGCTCTGATTGATCTACAGGTAGATGAGAGAGCGACTTTCATTTACCAGATTGCTCAGAATAAGTTGGGGAAGCTTCCGACTGAAGACTGGCTTGAGGCTCAGACCCCTCAGGAAGGTATCCAGATTGCTCGGACGTTTAGAGACCTTCAGAGAGATGCAAGAGAGGGCTTGGATGAGAACTTCTCAGGAAGGATTCTACTGTGACCTCTCGCTTCGACGCTGAAGAGGTCCTCCGGGCCGCTGCATCAGGGGCTATCCCCGCAGAGGGGGAGACTCTCATCCGTGGAGAGGACGGGTGGCAGTTTGGTAGCCCTGCTGTCAGCGATCTAGACATTGACTTTGGGGACATCAGTGGAATCATAGATGACAGGAATCAACTGCCGGCTGAGATTGCATATGAGGATGAGGTTAACACCTTTGCTCTACTACAGACCTTTACGTCAGGGGTTGTAATAGCGGACGGTCAGTCGCTCTCGTGGTCGGACATAGCACTCTCTCGCGGCGCTGCAGGTCGGTTAGATCTTGCTAGCGGCGATGACTTTCGGATAGTCTCAGGCCAGCTTCAGTTCGGTGCCGATGTAAATCTCTACCGTGTCTCTGCGAATGTACTCAAGACTGATGACGCTTTCGTAGTCGAGGGCAATCTGGATGTTACGGGCACGAGCGCATTCACGACGGTAGGAATAGGAACAAACGACCCCGCCAGGGTGATGGAAATAAGGGTAGTTTCTCCCATATTAAGACTCAGGGCTACAGGTGACACTGAAACGCAAACTGCTGCATATGTTGAATTTGGAGGAACAACAGCGGCGGCTTGGTCCAGAACTGGTTACGTCGGAGATGACTCAAGTGGGAATACAGATATAGCTCTACGTGCTGAACAGAGTGATTTGCATTTAGGTGATTCGAGTGGTCCTTATGTCCTTAATTTACAGGGCGGCAACGTAGGAATTGGTGAAACCGCCCCCAGCTATAAACTCGAAGTTAGCGGGACATTCCACGTCACCGGTGCCGCGACGTTCTCTAGTGTCGTCACTATTGATGATCCGGATGAATGGTTGTTGCTGACAGATACAGCAACAAGTGGTTCAGTGGATTTGACATTCCAAAACGCTACGACTGGCACTGGTGCTGCCGGTTTTCAGGTGGGCATCACTGCCAGTGAAAAGGCGATACTACTGAATTACGAGAACACCGACATGTTGTTTTACGTGAACAACGCGTTAGCTGCAACACTGGCTCCTGGTGGAGGCTTGACATTAGCTGGCGGTCTCACTATCGCAGACGGTCAAACGCTTGCATGGTCAGATGTGAATCTCTATCGTGTCTCTGTAGATGTCCTAAAGACGGATGATGACTTTGTTGTCGATGGAGACTTCTCTGCCGTTGATGGAACATTCTCGGGTCTGATCTCAGGAATTATTGAGTATCAAGCGGGTATTCACTTTCTCATGATGGGGGCTTAAGTGCCGGAAGAGAGGAAGGTTTTAGGGCAGTTAAACCCTGGGGCTGCAGCACTCACGGCTTTGTATACTGTACCTGGAGGGGCAGAGGCAGTTATAAGCACTTTTACTGTGGCTAATCGAAGTGCTGTAGCTACAGCCTTTCGTATGAGCATAGCTGTTGCAGGTGCTGCTGATGACCCGAAACAGTATACTTACTACGACATCCCGATTCCAGGTAATGATACCTTCGCAGCGACCTTAGGGATTACACTAGGTCCTGCAGATGTTATAAGAGTCTATGCAACCCTTGCCACGTTGTCGTTTGGTCTGTCCGGTGTTGAGTTAACTTAGGGAAGATAGATGAGCCAAGGTTTTGCCCAACAGTTTGGTGTCTCCTTCGACGCGGGAGCGTTGACAGGGGCCACTCTTGCTGCGAATGTAGTAAATTCGAGCTTGGAGAACCTAGGGACACTTATAGGTCTATTCTTCGAGTCCGGGGCAGTTATCGACTGGGACGCCGCTGACATTACCCTCACGCATTCCGCAGGCAGACTCGCTATGTCTGGCGGAACGCTCGAGCTAAATTATACCGCCGACGCGAACGACATTCATGCAGTAGAACTCAATGTCGACGTGGCTGGGTTTGGAGACGTCAACGCTTTCCACATAGCTTATAAGACTGGAGCCATCTCTACTGGTGAGGACGAGGCCGTTATTCTTCTCAGCGTAGACGAGAGCCTTGCTGCAGGCGGCGACATTACGGGCTTCGAGATGCTCTCTACTGCAGGCTCTGCAGCTGTGCATGCTATAGGGGCAGGCGTCGGCGTCGCACCAATCAAGCACCAGTCTGGTGTGTTCGGCAATATGGACTCAGCACTGGTCAACGCAGTGGATCGCCTCGCGGAATTTACGTCGACTGGTAGCGACATCCAGATGTTCGTGGCGGATAATGACACCGTGACGATCGGCGACGCCGCGAAGTTCCAAGAGCTTGAGTTTCTACTGGCAATCGTGGCAAGTGGTGCTGGTATCGCGCCTGTGTTCGAGTTTTCTACTGGTGTAGGCACCTGGGCCTCGTTCTCGCCTACAGATGGTACGGCTGGGATGCGAGACTCCGGCGTGATCGCTTGGGAAGACTCAGACATTCCTGGCTGGGTTGTGGGTACTGGCGGTGAGTACTTGATTCGGATTACAAGAACCCGAAACACGCTCAGTACCCCGCCGACCGAAGACCTCGTTCAAATCTCGGCTGTTACAGAGTTCAGTTGGGACAAAGACGGGAATGTAAGCATCAACAACCTCACCCTCGCGGCCTCCAAAAGGCTCTACCTCGATGGCGGGGACAACACGTATTTCCAGGAGGTCGCCGACAACCAGATCAACGTGGTCGCTGACGGAACCGCGGTGATGGCGTGGAAGCCCACCGAGGCGATTTTTGGGGGCGGCATCGACGTGAAGATCGCGGCCACGAAGAAGCTCTACCTCGACGGTGGCGGCGACTCGTACATCCATGAGGACACGACCAACCGCATCTTGATTGTCGCGGGCGGGACGCCGACCGCGTATTTTACCGGCAGAGATGTCTATCTGACACCCACGGGGAAACTCTACCTCGACGGCGGCGGCAACACCTACATTTTCGAGCAAGCTGGCGACGTACTCCAGTGCGTTTCCGGCGGCTCCGGCGGCGTCAAGCTCACCTCGGGCGCTACGTCGTGGGCGTCCGTCTCCGACGAACGCATTAAGACTATCATTGAGCCGATCTCAGACGCGCTTGCAGGTGTTAATCGACTCCGGTCTGTGATTGGGCGCTTCAAGGACGACGACATCAGCCGCCGGCGTTCATTCCTCATCGCGCAAGACGTCCAGAAGGTGCTCCCGGAGGCTGTGACCGAAGGCGAGGATGGTATACTCAACCTAAGCTATACCGACGTGATCCCGCTCCTCGTCGCGGCGATCAACGAACTCAAAGTAAAGGTGGAAGACCTGAAACTGGATAAGGCTGCATAGTATAGAGTCTTTGGTTTTCAAAGGAGAAACAAAGAATGGACACGCTTTACATTTTCGCTTTGCCTGCCTCGGTAGATGGAATGACTCATGTCGCAGTTGTGGAGGAGATCCGGGACGGGCGACGGTTTGGTATCTCTGGTGTTTATGGCAGAGACCTTGTAGGTGGCTTCAGGCCTGCAGAGTTTATGAGGCCCTTCCATATCGACATCTCAGGTGATGAGCTGATCGACCTTCAGGAGCTGTCTGAGACCAACGGTCGTCCAGCTGATAAGAAGTGGTACGAGATGTCTCAGTCTGACGTCGCTGAGTGGTTGGAGGATGATCTAGGCGCTATTCAGGAAAGGATTATCGCCAGGCAGCCTGATCCTGAGGAGGCAGTTGATGCCTAAGATCAAGAACGGCCGTATCCCTCAGACGGCCCTAGGGATTGCAGGTCTCTGTCAAGCACATCCTGCTCCTTTCTTGGCACTGAAGTTGAGGCGGATACGAAGGGCTATCACTACAGCTCTTGAAGATCAAGAGGCTATTCGTCAAGAGTGTCTAGATGAGCACGCGCAGAAGGATAAGAACGGGAAACGGAAGCTCGTGTTTCGGCTGGAGAAGGGAAAGAAGGTGAAGGGCGAGGACGGCGAGTTCGTTCAGAACGTGGTCTTCAAGGATAAGAAGGCTTTCGAGGAGGCCTTCTTAGATCTCGTCAACACTGAGGTAGACTTTGTTGAGTTTATCACTTCAGACGACATTGAAGACGAGCGGCACCCTAAAGGCTTCAGTGTCAGCGCTGACGAGCTGGACAGTCTTGGCCCTCTCTTTGTGGATTCAGCGGATACGAAGCTGAAGAAGAAGCCTGGGCCCAAGAAGGGTAAAGGGGCCCCTAAGGGAAGAATGAGTAAGAGCAGACCGAGGAAGCCAAGAGTATCCTCAGACAAACCGAACTGACTATGCCTCTTCTTACCGATGGACCGCTAGACAACATCGAACCTGAGTTCGCCAAGTTGGATCATCCTATTTGGAGACAAATATATCCTGAGTTCAAACCTGAGGAGTTCGAGGACCCGGAGAATATGGATGTCGGCTTCTTGATTCTGTTTCACAAAGCAAGGATCATGGCAGGCGTTCCTTTCCGGGTCCTCGATACTCTCCGAGACGATAGTCGATCTGCTCATGGAGAGATCCCTGGCATCGCTGCGGATCTCCAGACGATAAATAGCCGAGAGCGGTCTCGAATCGTTCGTGCAGGATACGCCGTTGGGTTTACTCGAGTTGGGGTCTATCCTGGCTCGTCTGGGTTGTATAAGGGCTTGAAGAAGAAGGATGGTGGTGGTGTGCATCTAGATGCAAGCAGGAAAAAGTCGTCTGATCATCTGTGGACAATGAGACTTCCCTGAAAGGATGAGAAGAGTGGCGGCGCTACTCAAGGATAAGAACAATGGAAGGCACGCTTTGAAAGTCACGGTGCAAGGAGTCATCGGTGCTGTTGTTCTTGTAGGTATAATCGGTGGAGGGTTCCTTGCTTTTGGTTTCGAGCTGGATACTCCTGCTGACCATATTGAGGAGTTCGATGTTCACGTTGACAGCTTCGACGACCATGTTGATAACTTCGAGGGCTTTCAAGAAGTCTATATCGAAAACGAAGAAGAGAAAGAGGAGTCTAGAGATAGACGGACTCAGATGGTGGAGGCTCAGGCTAAACTCACCTGTCTACGGACAGGGGTTGATACTTTAGTCATGCTTGACATGATCGACGTTTGCGACGAACTTGGGGTGCTTAGACCATAATCAAGGTGTTCATTCATTGAACAAGGGAGGATAGGATGAGGTTGCCAGATCTAAAAATTCTAAACGGGCAGACAAACGGTGTTTCAATCGACGTTGCGGAGATCGACGAGCTGACGATCTACGGGCCGGCTGCTCTGACCGGGGTTATCTCGACTGAGGTTAGCCCTGATGGTGGAACAACGTGGTATCCTTATGCTGGGGCACCTGCGATCAACGTTAGGGTAACCTACAGCACTATCCACGCTCACAAGATGCGGCTGGTGAGCACTCTAGCTGAGGGAGCCGAGCGGGTCTTCCCTGTTCACGGGAGTTCTCTAGTCACTACGTAGAAATGGCCAACAAATTCAAGAATCTAGAGCCTCTCCCTCCTGGGGAAGATTCCGTCCGCCCTGTGTTCATGGGGATGGATGGAGGGTTTAGGGGAGACATCTCTCCACGTCTTCTTAAGCCAGGGGAGAGTCCGTCTCTTGATGACGTCCGCTTCGAGCGAGGCGCCGTCCGGAAGGACTTCGGTTGGCAGTCTGTCGGTACAGCTGCCCCGAGCACTATCCTTGGTCTGATCGAGCACAAGTTCATCGACGGTCAACTGACCTTCCATCGTCTTATTCGAGTGACTAGGAACATCGGAGGATTCGCCGTTCTTGATGCCTGGGATGGGGCGAACTGGGTTGTGACAGATACATCGTTAGTCACGATCAACGATGTGTACCTGTCAATGGTATCAGCCTTGGGCGCTCTGTACATCGCTGAGGGTTCTCAGATTCTTGAGTGGGGAGAGGAGCTGGAGAAGACTGACCAGGAAGATGACTTCCTGGATAGTAATAAACTGGAGAATAGAGGAGAGACTACCGTTGCTACGGTCTCTCCCGCAAGCGCTGATATTCTTGATTATGCTATCAACTACGACGTGATAGTCAACTCTAGCCCAACTCAAGATACTGATATTATAGTGGAATTCTTGCATTTGGCTACTATCCTTGGGGAGAAGGCCTTCTTTGTTGCTCGTACTGAAACTTTCCCGTTCTCCTTCATGAATGAGGAGTTTGAGTTCACTCGTTTGGTTGATGATGGTGATGAAGTTACTATTAGAGTGAAGTCAGCTGAGGGGGGTGGAATCTCAACTGAGATTGACCCGATTCAGACTGCGGGCGGAGGGGGAGAGCCAGATATAGTTGGAGACAAAACTCCTGCCTTACAACCTGCTATCAATGATCAGTATGAATTCAATATCTTTGTCTCTAATGATGCAGTAGATAATTGTACAGCTACTGTTGGAATCTATACTGATATTGGAGCTGGGTTTGTTCTTAAGGCTACCGTAGAAATCCAGTTAGTAGGGCCCTCAGGTTCTAGAGATCTTACTCTTACCCTTCCCGGTTTAACAGTCGCCAACACGAGATTCGGTCTTAATATGGAGAGTGTCACCGGCGCAGGCTGTATTCTTGGAGATACCTTCTTTAGTGTAGGGATTAATTCCGTCACCTGGATTCGTACCAATGCAGACTTTGAGATTCACGGGCATAATAAAACGACTCAATTTGACGATCCAGCAGGCGTGACTTACCAGACTACGGGAGCGGCAATTACTACGTTCACCCCGATTGATCCTGGGCCTGGCGCACGCTACTTGTTCTACTTCGCTCGTCGGTTGATTGCCCTGCACGATTCTGGAGATTCTCAGATCTTTGCTTTTTCGGTAGATGGAATCTTAGACGATTTCGACGGGGTCGGGTCAGGGTCTCTTCCTCTTGTGTCGTCAAGAAGTGATGCGATAGACGCGCTTCAGGGTGGGGCAGTCTTGAGTTCTAACTTCATGGCTGTATTTCGGAAGCGCTCAATCATGAGAGCGTTCGAGACTGGAAATGTAAAGATTGCAATAGGTGTGGTAGACTGGATCGAAGACTTAGGGACAAACTGTCCCTTCTCGATTCGGAACGTGAGAGGAGGAGTAATCTTCCTTGGCCACGACGACATGGTTTACTTCCTTACAGAGCAAGGGCCCCGAGAGATTGGTCTACCTATTCATCAAGACTTGATCGAGAACTTGACAGGGGACCTGAGCTTGGTCGATTCAGGGTATGATCCAACGTTCGCGGAGTACTATCTTGGCTACCCTGTAGGAGCAGCGGCGACGATTACTCGAGTGTGGATCTTCGATGTAGATAAGTTCCTTCGGGACGGGTCTTTGATCTGGAGAAGAAAGCCTATGGCTATTGCTAGGTTTGCTTCTGCTGGAATTAGTGAGGTCGAGTAGTGCCTGTACCTTATCTTCCGCCTGGTCAAGCTGACCTACCAGCTGAGAGGTTTATCCTCTTCGCTGACACAGGCGATCTTGTCCAGCGTATTGATGAGTCTCAAGTACAGCAAGACGGGGCAAGCTTCGATGGGATATGGGAAAGTGGAACACTGAACCAGGTGGATGAAGGTAAGGTGTTCGAGCTTTCCGTCCTTGAGATATGGTATGCTGGTCCGGCCACGACAATTAGCATCTCAGCAAGTGGAGACGGTGGAGAGACATTCTCAACTCCAGAGGTAGTAACTCTCCCTGTGACAACTAAGGAAGTTGCTGTAGTAGCAGTAGGTCTTGGTGTAACTGGACGGGATCTAAGATTCAAGATTGAGCTAGACACGAACGTTCTGGTGAATATCTACGGGTATCGTCCTCACCTTGTTGATAGAGGAGATCTGATCTTTTCATGACTGAGTTTCTCCGGATGGGCTTGGACGAGGAAGGCGGGAGAAAGGAGTACTCTATTCGGCTGCTCCAGAAGTTTGGTAAGACTGATCCTTATCTCACGCCGCAGAAAGTTCAAGAGCTGTGGATTGAGTACAGCAAGCATGATACTCTCTTCTCGGATTATACTCGAGGACGAGTGGAGCCATTCTTGGATATCCTCCTTGCCCCAAACGCTATTGTCGCTGAGATATATAGCATGGACGAGGAAGCTCCTTTAGGGTCCATGATGCTTACTAGGGTCCTAGTAGACTTCGACGCGCTTGCGCACTTCACGCTGTGGAACGGCCGTGCAAGAGGAAAGGAGCCTCTCTTCCTTGAGATGATGAGAATGTGGATGGACGAGTTCCGTCTTCATCGACTCTCTGTAGAGGCGACGGGGCTCAGCAAGGGGCTTCTGAGGATGATCGAGCGGTTAGGGTTCTATCATGAAGGCACAAGACGGGAAGGATCTATTCATAGAGAGACTTGGGTGGATTTGGAGATGTATGGAATCTTGAGAAGTGAACTTCAAGATAAACTGCAGGAGGCCTAGTATGAGCGACGTTCTATTTGGAGGTGAGGTTTCTGGGACTCCTATCGAGACGAGAGAAGGGACTGGGCAGCTAGCGACAGACCTTCTCAGTCCGAGTGGAGGACGGCTCCAACGCGGAGCTACGACAGGAGCGCTTGGGTTTGACCCAAGCATGACTGGAGTAGAGGCTGCGTCGAGGAGACTTCTTGCTGATCCGACAGACCGATTGAGAGGACTATTCGCAGCCCTTGAGCCTTTCGAGGAGAGACAGACCGAGGAGGCAGTAGCAGGTGTACGTGGAGGTTTTGGTCGACTGGGCGGACGGTTCAGCGAGAACTTGTTAGAGGCTGAGACTCAGACGAGAGGAGAGCTGGCTGGGCAGTTTGCTCGGTCGCGTGAGCAGAGCGTCCTTGAGGCCGGAGGGCAGCAGACTCAATTGATCGGTCTTCTTCTCAACGCACTTCTTCAAGGCCGAGGTCAGACGCTTGACTTCTTCGCTCCCGGTGGACCTAACTTTCAGGAAGGCATTCTGGCTGATCTCATTGGAGCGGCTGGTGCTGCTGCGGCTGCCACGGTTGGTGGTCCAGGAGCGACAGGCTAATGGGTACCGGCGGAAGAAATATCCCGAGTGCGTCTGGAGGGGGGATTACTCGAGCAGCCGAACTTATCTTTCAGGCTCTGGAGGCTAAGAGAGGCAGGGCTTTGCAGACCAGGCGTCTCGACATCGACGAGCAGATCGCTGCGGTCAACCAGTTCACTACCTTGGCGAAATTCCTTCCTCCAGGTTCGAGACTAGCGGACATTGGAGAGAGTGGTGGACGACTCTTCGAGGATGCTTTCGGGATCGCTGCAGGTGACTTAGGCGATCTGGAGTTGAATCCTCAGACGTTGGCGACTATAATCGACGCTCGGGGACGAGAGTTGGTCGAGACCGAAGAAGGCCAGAGCTTGCTTCTTCCTTCTATCCGTGCTCAGTTGGGGATAGAAGAGAGTGAGAGCGTTGAGGGTCTTCGAAATCTCAATGCTCAGATGCAAACTCAGGCGCTCGAGGATATCTTGAAGAGCCCTGATATGATGAGGGAGTTCACTACCCGGGCGCTTGGCCGTGAGCCTGTTAGTCTCAGGATACCTGGAGTGCCTGGGGAGATAAGCTTCGACAGCCCCATAGCTGCGAATATCTACGCTCAGTTTCTTCTCGCCCGAGAGCGATTCAGTTTTGAGTTGGATCTAAAGGACGAAGAAGGGATGAGTGGGCTCATCGAGGAGATCCAGAAGGCTGTGACTGCTGCAGGTCAGAGTGTTAGCACTCCCGCCTTGCAAGGGCGGATCTTTCGGATCTATAATCAGGCGGTGGAGTCAGGTGACTCAGCAGGGATTGCTGCGTTCTTGAATGACCCAGGAGTAAGCCAAGGCGAGAAACTCGCTATGGAGTTCATGATCGGGTCTATTGGAGTTGGTGAGAACGTGGTGATGAATCAGCTACCTCCTGCGATGCGCAACTTCCTTGTTTTAGGCCAGGTCGTTCGGGACATTCTTGGGCCTGAGGCTGCGGAGAAGGTACTGCCTAGCATTACGGAGGCACTCGACCCGACACAGTTTGGTGTCTTCCGTGATCCATTCTTCGGTAGCATTGAGTTCACTATTCCAGGAGTGGAAGGCGGGACTCAGGCCTTGCCTAACGCTCCTGTAGAGCCAGCGTTTAGTGCAGCTAATGTGCCTCGAGATATTAGGCTACGAGCGGCAGCAGAAGTTCTGGCTAGTGGCAGTATGAGCCGTGCGGATCTGATCGCTACAGTAGGGGAGGATGTTGTTGTTGAGGTTGAGGCTACTACAGTCCCAGAAGAGCCAGCTATCGGAGTGATTAAGATTCCAGAAGAAGGTATTGACCCTGAGACCTTGCCGAACTCATTGAAAGCCGACGCCATGCGCTTGAACCGTCTCTTGCAGACTCTAGAGACCACCAACGGTGAGATTGCTCGACGGAATCTTCAGACTGTCATTGATAGCACCCGAGCGAGGATCACTCGAAGGATGGGGCAAGGGATCAGATGAGTAACGGGGTGAATCCTGCTGAGGCTGCAATTCTCCAGATTCTCGACGAGCGAGTGAATACTCTTGCAGCGGAGTTCAATCCTGCTGAGAGAGCTATTCAAGAGTTCATGGCGAATCAGGTACCGTCTCGGCCTGAGCCATCAGCCGGTGTTGGTGCAGGCATCGCGGGGTTCCTTGGGAATATCTTTACCGATCCTGAGTTGTCCATTGAGGATCCTACCTTTGGAGAGACAGTTCGCGCCGGTATGGCCCAGAATCGAGCTGTTGCTACAGCGTTTCTCTCCCCTACCATTCGAGGTGTACAAAGTCTGGCTGAGATTCCAGGCATATTCACTTCTCGAGATCTACCTACAGACAAGGCAGCTGACTTCCTTGAACGGCTCAATGAAGGACTGGTCTCCAGCTCTGAACGCGCTGCTCTCGAGGCAGGCTTGACTCCTGAGGCTGTTGCCGACTCTCACTTGTTTGGCGAGATGGTAGGCTACACGGTTCCGGTCGTCGCGGCACTCAAAGCGGCTCGTCTCGCTACTGGTATTCAAGGGTCAGTCACTGGTCTCGCCCGTAACTTTAAGCTTGATACAGTGGCCGGGGGGATCTTCGGTGCTTTACTTACTCCTGGTGAAGAGCTTGGAGACCGAGCGGTTAATGCTCTACGTGAATCTGTGATCTTCGGAGTAGGTGGACTGCTGATAAACGGTCTCATCTTTGGTCTGACCGGGATGAGATTCTCCAGACTCCGTGCTCATGCTGGAGACGAGAGCTTGGATGGTACTCTTCGTCGAATTCAGAACGGTGAGCAGGTGATCATCGGTGAAGAGGAGTGGCTCCCACTTGTTCAATTGATGAACGAGGAGGGATTTTTAGCTAACAGCCCTGAGGCTCAAGCTCTCTTATCAAGTATGGAATTTGAGATGAGCGCAGTTGCTGGGGTTCGTAATGCTGCTGAGGCAGGGCAGAGTCGAGGGTTCATTCTTGACATTGGAAGTAACTTCACTGAGGTGATGAATAACCTGCCGAAGATCCAGGAAGGGTTTCCTGGTCTCAAGTTCGACGTCATTGCTCGAGATGTCGGCAAGCGTAGGACCTTCGATCTTCACTTTGGGATGAGAGGGCTGAACAACAACCAGCGGGCTCAGCTCGCTCGAGAAGGAAGGTTTGCTGGTCAGATCCTTGAGAAGAGTGGAGTGACTTACCGCTATGTCAGACCAGCAAAGGGTGATCGAATCACGGTTATCAACGCTGATGGAAAGACCACGACGATTAAGGATAAAGGAGTCTCGAACCTTCCTTACGCGAATGAGGAGATTGTTCTTCCGACTGCCGGTCAAGCGATGTACGAAGACTTTCGCGAGTTTACTTTTGGGAGGATGGGTCAGGCTTCTGGGGTTTCAGGGTCTATTCCAGAAGAGGAGATTATCCGAGGTATTCGTGAAGGGACCCTCGATCTTACCGATGATGCTCGACGCACGTTCGACATCGGAGGAGCGATCACTCATCCTGAGGAGTTGGGGCAGACTGGAGCAGGGACGGCTGAGCAGTTTGTCCGAGGGTTTACTCAGGAGGGCAAGATTGCAGGTGATCTACTCGAGCCTACTCCTATCCGCAAGCTGGACGATGCCTTCGAGTCGTGGGTAGCTGAACGAGGCTTCGACCCAGGTGCTACTGATATCGAAGCGTTCCGTCAGAACTTCGCTCAGCGGTTCCGGGACGACATTTGGGCACTCGTTCCAGAGGAGGACATGGCGATCTTCCGGGCTATTCGAGAAGAGACGAACGCTCTGATCGACGAGAGAGGGTTGAACCTTACTCAGCGTGCTGCGGTGAAAGGCTTCCACACGGATGCTCTGCCTGCTGAGAGAGTGGCCCTTCGAGATATTAACACTGGAGCTAGGCTCGAGTTCGGAAGCGAGAAGTTCGCGTCGGACTTCGTGGATAACGTGGTACGCTCTGAGAAGGACCCCTTCGGTCTATTCCTCTCTCCTGGCCCTCACGGGATGCCGGCCTTAACTGGAGGGTTCCCAGGGTCAGATGGAATCTTCACGCTCGAAGGTAACATTGCGTCTAGAGAGTTCCTCCGTGATCAGCCTTTTGGGTTCTCTCAGAATCGAAGAGACTACTTCAGGTCAGTTGAGGACCTGACCGGTATGCCTCTCTTCTCTAAGGGCTTCGCTTTGATGGATGAAGCGATGATTAAGATGGAGGCCGCGCTCGAGCCGATCGGGCGTAGGATCGAGGCTGCATGGAAGGGAGTCTCTCGAGAAGATAGAATTGCAGTAGCTGAATTCTGGACTGAGATCGAGGGTACACAGTTGACCGGAACTGGACTTACCCGAGCGGCTAAGGCAGCAGGGCTGAGCAGTAAACAGATTAGAGCCTTCACTCAGAGTCGGGTGATCTTCGATCTCGGCGCTCAGATGTTAGGCCTCCCAGAGAGCCGTTACATCTCAACGTACTACTCTCGGATCAGGCCCGCGTTCGAGGCTGGCGGAGACGTGAACATCGCACGTCTACTCTCAAACGATCCCTCTGCGCTGAAAGAAGCCGAAATGTTCTGGGCCTTGCAGTCCCGCACTGGAGAGATGGCCCGCATTGAACTGGATCCTGAGATTGTGATGCACAGGTACTTCCAGGCGCTGCTCAAACATCGAGAGGTAGTACCTCTTGAGGCCGAGTTCCGAAACATGCTGGATATGAGGATTCGGGATCTGCCTCAGGCTAACCAGACCCAGATCCTTCGCCGCGCCATGTCGGGGACTACTAAGGATAGCTTCGTTCTACCTGAAGAGATTCGATCCGTCGGACAGGAGTATCTCGTTAATATAACTGGTGACATTAGCCCTGGTTTCGCTACCGCTCGTCGCTTTACGATGAGAATGTTTAAGATGCTTGGTATGGAGACTGATGCCAAGCTATTCGACGAGCTTCACTCTACTTATCTCTCAGCTCAGTACGGCGCAGCGATTGGAGTTCGACTCTCTCTCACGAATCGTAACGCTATTCAGAACATGTGGACTCAGTATACTCGAGTAGGAGGGAAGCACGGTACTGAGTCTCTCCGCAGAGCTTTGACCCAGACTGGGTTCGATGAAGCGATGGGGGCTCAGGCTATCCGCCCTGCCCGGGTATCTGTGCCTCAAGGAGACGCAATTTACGAGGCGTTTTGGGCAGGAGAGCCAATAACAGGAACCGGCCCGGCTAGCAACGCAATGGCCTCAGCCTTGAGGCACCTAGTTAGGCTTGGGCGGGTATCCCGTAACTTGTCTCAGAAGTCCCTTATACCGTATGGGTCTAGTGAACAAGTGAATAGAGCGTGGGCTTATCACTGGCAGAAGATGCATACCACTGAAAAGCTAACCGACTTCAATGCAGGACGCATTGACTGGGATAAGTTCCTGGAGGATGGACTTCCTTTCTTCTCGCAGACGATCAAGAAGGACTTCCGAGCACGGTTTGACAGGTTCGGTCGAGAGGCTGCTCTTCAGTGGATAGGGAAGCAGGCGGCAGATGAAGGTCACTTTATCTATGGAGCGGCAGCGAGCCCTAGCTGGATGCAACGTCCGTTCGGCCGGTTGTTTGGTGTCTTTGGGCAGTGGCCTCTCTGGGCCTTTGAGCTGTATGCGAGGAGAACGAGTCACGCAACTGCGAAACAGTTAGGCCAGTTCTGGGCTCGGACTCTGGCTCTCACCGGCGCCTTTGCCAATATGACTGCTCAGAGTGGGATTAACATGTGGAGCTGGGTAGCGCCGGCCTCGTTGGAGTTTGGTGGTGGCCCGTTCACGGACATCCTTGTTGACATGAAGAACATCGTCGACTCTCCTCTAGATCGAAGAGCCGCAGCGCTCAAGCGGATGGCAAAGGATATTGGAAGCCTAGCTCTTCCCGGCCAGGTGTTCTACTCTGAGTTCTCTCGTGCTATGGATGAGAGTGATCCTCGGCAAGCGGCTCTTCTTCTTGGTCTTGGGAGACCAGTAGACCAGGGGAACTTCGCTTACGACTTCGTGATCAATCCGAAGGCGATTCCTCAGGTTCCCGAGCCACGGGTTCAGAACCTCCCTTCGATTGACGAACTACTCGGAAGACCGTAGGGGCTCCTTTCTTCACTTCTCTCATAATCACGCCTTGAGAGATGAGCATCTGGATCATCTTCCCTATCTGATCCACGTCTCCAGCAGCGGAGAAGCGTCGGTGGATCTCCTCAGAGGTTAACTCTCCACTCTCCATGATAGCTTCGAGCAAGCGTTCTGTGTCAGCTGCGTGATCATACTTCCCGACAGCGGAGAACGTCTTGTGCATGGATTCCTCGATGGCAGATAGCGCAGCGTACGCAGTGGTTATATCCCCTGGATACATAACCAGATCATCACTGCGTGCTATCGACAGGAGCATCGCCACTTTTAGGGTGTAGATATCCTTTCTGTTGTGGAATCCTTCGACCCGATAGTCCTTCGGCTTGGTTCTATCTATCTCTTCGTAGATCGCCTTGTACGTGTCTTTTGACCCTTCTCCCCATTGAAAGGTACCTTCAATCCGGCTGATATGGTCGAGATCTGCGCGGAGGTTCTTGGCCAACTCTGCATCCAACTGACCAGGGAACGGTTTCAGGAATCGTCTGTCCGCACCGTAGACAAAAAGTACACGAGAAATGAACCCGTGACCTACTATGTCTGCAGGTAAACCGTCTGCGATCCATGTCGGGGTGGTAGCCGCTAGAATGTTGAGGACTGGATTCTCGATGAGATCCTTCCCTTGGTGCTTTGTGCTGTATTGCCACTTGATATCTCCGTCGAAGATGTCAGTCAAGAACTGGATCATCTTGATTCCACTCGGCTCTATCAGACTGGAGAGCTCAGTCGAGTGAATAGTCATCGCCGCTTGCTTGGCCATTACACTGATCTTGCCCAGCGACTTGATCAGGTCTTCTCTTGTGCAGGAGTCTGATCCGAAGTGGATACCATCGAGGCCTAGGAGAAGGTGTCGGCCTAGCCGAATTGATGTAGACTTCCTCACCCGTCCGGGCGGACCGATGAGGATGACGTACATGTTGGGGTAGAGGATATGGGTACCTTGGTTCAACCAGACGTTACGTCTGACTGCAGAGCCTAGAATTGAGAGACCGGTCCAGAGATGGAACTGTTCAGGGCTTTCTGACTCGATAGTGTACTCACCATACTTCATCAGCCAGTTGTCCAACACCCGCTCTGTTTTCTTCTTAGGCTTTTCAGGTTCCTCTTGTTGTACCCTACCGTCCTTAAATACAACCATAGCAGTTGTTCATTCGTTGAACACCTGTTCGGTGGTCTCCCGGGTTAAGTAACGAATACCCTCAGGGTTTACAAGCCACACTTCTACTTCTCCACTCTCAAAGATCTTCAGCTCGACTCTTACCCTAATGGTTCCTCCCATGTAAGGCTCTCTCATCTTCGACTCGAAGTACTTCTTCTTGTACATGATCTCTCTCCTATCGAGTGTAGAAATCCCTCAGTGCATCTCTCCCCAAGAGTAACCCATCTTACCATCGGCCTTGACTGTTACTTCTTCCTTCCCTACACGAATAGGCCAGACAACCTCATGCATCATGACCTCATATGCCTCATCCTTCTTCTCCTCAGGAACTTGGAACATTCCTCCATCATGCATGTGTAGTAAGACTTGAGCATAGGGCAGAGCGCGACAGACTTTGACTATGCTCTGAGTACATAGATCTCCAACCGTACTTTGCGGCTCGTATGATACCATCTCTCGATGTAGATCATCTGTCAGCCGGCCTAGAATGTATCGTCTGCGGCCGAAAGAGTTGTCAATATACTTTCGGTCATATAGAGCTTTCTTAACTTGCTTCCACCAGATCTCTAGCCCAGGATTCAGTTCGAGGTACTTTCTTCTGATGGTCCGAGCCTCAGTCCGTGAGATTCCAATCTTCGTATCAACCCACCCTCTGTTGATACTCAGCGCAAAAGTATCTGGACCTTCCACGTAATTAAAAGCGTGACGGGACTTCTTCGAGAGGAACCTTTCGCGACAGTCGTCTTTCCCTTTCCCTTCCGCTGCTAGCTTCACGATCTTTGCAAGCAGCTCCTCTTCCGTCAGGTTGAATATTCCTAAGTCAGCAGCCAGACGAGTGTGAATATCTACTCCCGCTGCGAGGTCATCGAGCAGATCGTGGTTGTACGTGAGGACTGCTACTACGACTGCCTCGGCCTGTCTATAATCAAAGCCAATAAACACGTGGCCAGGGTCTGCGATGAAGATTTCTCGAGCGTCTTCTGGAACAGTCTGAAACGGCAAGCCCGGCCACCAGGGTATCGTACTAGAAAATCTACCTGATCTCGTTCCTGCAAGATTCCAATTCGTACGGGCTCTGCCGTCAGCGTCGACAACTCCATCATGAAGATACCTCGAGACTATGTTCCGGTTCTGTCTGACCCGAATGATCGAACCTAGGATCAACTGCACTGCTTCAACATTGGTAGACCCAGCGATGTCCATTAAGTACTCTTGCCTCGACGTGCGCTTAGTCCTTTTGATTCCGTAGGCAGGGAGAAGCTGGTCATGCACTAGAGCTATAACTTGCTTGGATGATCGGCAGTTGATGGTATAGCCAAGTGTTTGAGATAGTGCATCCTCGAGTTCGTCTGCTTTCTCGAGATGTATATCTTTGAGCTTGATACGCTGCTCATTGTCAATAAGTATTCCCGTCTTCGTTGCTTCAATGAAGAAAGGAGCTGCTGACTTACTTATCGCATAGCCTACATTCCCGTTCGTGATTGGGAACTCTTCTTTATGTACTCTGTCTAGTGCTTCGAACTGAACTACACAGTCTGTTCCACAGTAGTACTGCCCTTTCTTCTCGTCCACCCCTACAAACTCCAACTCGTCCTTGTAGTATGGTTGATCAGTGAGAATAGAGCAGATTGTGTCTAGTCCCTTTGCCCTAAGACTAGCCCAACAGCTAGCCCATGCTACCATTAGATCATCCCCAGGGTTTACTACTTCTATCCCCTGTCGAGACAGTGCAGGGATGTCAAAGGCCCATCCATTCTGGGAGTCCTTCGGTATATCAGAGCCGAGGATAGCTCTGTAAGCGCGTAGCGCTGCCATCGAGGTATTTGGGATAACGACTGCATAGTCCTTGCTGTCTGCGAAACCGATGTAAGCGAGACTGTTAGGGTTGTACCACTCAGTGTCGATCATAAGAGTGTCGCAGTGAGTGAACTGCTCGACGGCGTCCTCAATCTCTTGAGGGGTAGGGTCTACCAGGATAGTAGGGGTAGGCAGTCTGATCTCGGGGAAGGCGGACTCTCGAACTACCCGTTGAAAGTCCCATTCGAGAAGGGCTACTCTATGCCACATGTTTCTGGCGTTGATGAAGAACGCAGGATGGAGAGAGGGGATAACCTTCTGACCCTCAACTGTCTTAGACTCGAGGATAGAGCCACGCCACCTGGAGATGTTCTCATACTGCATCATGGCCCATAGAGCATAGTTGCCGAGCGGCATGACTACGTTCGGTTGAACGTCTCTGATCTCCTGCATGACTCCAATGATGCCGTCGAGATAGGCTTTGGTGGGATGTCCTGCCTGGAAGAAGAAGCCGCGCTTCTTGTCTCCCCAAGGAGGGAGATGGTCTTTGATTACATTGGTTATGTAGATATCAGACCTGGGCACGCCTCCTGCTTGGAATACATCATTGATAAGATCGCCAGACTCGCCTATAAAAGGCTTCCCTCGCTTCCACTCGTTGTTTCCTGGGCTCTCACCTAAGACCATAATCTTAGCGTTCTTCGGTCCCTCAGCAGGGACTCTCATACCGCTCTCGGTCCTATCTGGAAGTTAGGGTCTAGAATCTCTCGTTCCATAACAAGAACGAACCGAGTGACACGCATGATCTGGACTGCCATCTCTAGCTTCACTCCATGTTGGACTTCTTCAACGTCTGCAGCTACGAGAGAGTGCACCCGCCAGGCCGGGTCTTCACTCTGACGATCCTCAATAGCCTTCGCAACATTGAGATGGCCGAGGCAGTTTACTATTCGGTACTCAATCACCTTGATTTTTCCTTATTCGAGCAAGAGTGCTACGAGCAAACTGTTGAATCTTAAAGTTATCTAGTCTCTCAGGAGAATTGGCAATCTCCTTCAATGTTCTTGTTAACTCACGTAAGGTATATCGAGTGACTTTCATCCTTTCCCCTTAGGGTGCAGAGTGTCGTGAGCGAGCTGAGCGGGCTCCTCAACGTCGTGACTGGAGATGCGGTCTAGGGCCCCGCGATATCTTTCAAGAAGGCTGTTATCCGTCTTTCCTTTGTCGAGAGCGGTGCGGGCGATCTTCCATACCTTGTTCAGTAGCCTGACGACAGACTGTTGGTCGTGAGGGAGACTCAGTATGGGTTCGAGCGCCTTGATCTCCTCCAACGCCTCCCGCAGCCCATCGTCTAGCTGCTCGCGGCTATGATCCGCGTCGATCAGCCCCGTGGCATCACCACGTCTGTGGACCTCACAAATCCCAGCGCCACTCCCAGCAAACCGTACGCACTGCCGTCCAGTTTCCCGCGATACAGCCTTGCACCTCACCACATTTTCCCGCAGCCCATCGCTGGGCGCTGGTGGGTGGGTGAAACGACGGTCCCCCTTGCGTTTATCATTCGGCCCACAGTTGCATGGACGTGGGGGCCATTCGTGGGGCACCCCGTCGCGACACGTTGTCGGTTCACCCGTCACGCCATTGCGGTCCCAACCTTTTTTGACGGAACAGCCAGAGCACAAATCCAACTCATTCGAACGACACCAGCTTGTGTGTTCACTCTCTCGCTCCCCACCAATGACCGGATCAGGGGCTGGTTTTTTAGTTGCCATATCTACTCACTTCGATTCCCATTCCGCTTTTGGTATCTAGTTGGATGCCTTCGTCGTTCGTTGGTCCGGCCCAAGTGATTTCATGGACGCCGCCCGCCATCCGCTGCACGACAACCAAGGCGAGGTCTGCTACCGCATCGGGTATGGGCTCTGCGCCGTAACTATCCCAATCCTTCTTCAAGCTGCGGAAATGCACGATACGCTTCACCACATCAGTTTCTAGCTGGATGGGCTTCTCGGGCTCTCCCCGCTCCTCGGTGGCTGCCTTGGCGTCGGCCTTGGCCTTGGCTCTTAATACACCGACATTGTGTGGATCAAACGAGCCCCTACATGATGTCCCAGTGTGGGGAGCCTCAAGGATGCATCCCAGTTCACATTTCTTCTCCCCCCCACCGCTTGTATCGCTTTCGGTGGCTGCTGGGGGCTTGGGATCAATCCTGGGCATCCACCGGTGACCGCACACTCCACACTGTTTGCCGTAGCCGCCGAATTTCACGAGTGTACTGTCGCAGGTACCGCATCGCTCACCCATCATCCTGGCTCCTGCTCGGTGGGGGTGCCAAGTAATGTTTGGGTCTTGGGCTCTCGCTCACCCAACGGCGGACCCACATATAGCTTGCCATTCCATATCCTAAGGTAAAGCGTAAATACGACCTTACACATCTGGCTTCTCCTCCTGCGCTGGGGGCTCGGTAATGAGCGGTTCATTCCACTCCAACATCAGACTCTTGTTGTAATGGCTGCCCTCATGTCCAGCTTTTCGAGTGCAGACTACGGGACACGCCTCGACCTTTCGGTCTATCGCTTCGCACTGTACTGTGGGCATTTCATGTTCTATTCGGGCTATATACTTAAGCATCCCCTCGAACCATGCCTGATCAACAGCGTTGCCCCTGGCCCTAGCGGCTTCCACATCTTCCCGGGCTTCTCGCTTCATCCTTTGCCAGTGTGTCTCGTCCACTTCTGTTGGGGGCTCGGCGGTGAGGGCGGCGCGGGCTTCGCAGTTATGGCATCCACATGGAGGATCACAGGCGTAATTTGCGAAGGGCTTCAGTGCCTTGCGCAACCTCGCCGCTCGCGCTCCCTCCAGCTCATCCCTGGCTGTGGCGCAGAATGGGCACTCAATGTTGCCATCGTCCACTGAATAATGCTGCCCGCATACCTCACAGCTACGAGGACCCATGTCCCCCACAGGTCCAGCCTTCTCCTCATCCCCGGCTGTGGCTGATGGGTAAATGAGCAGGTGCCCCATCTCTGTGTTGAACCACCGCGCAAACTCTCTCGCGGCCTCCTCTACCTCTACCCCGTCCGCGAAAACGAACCTGCCGTCGGCGGTGATGCGAAACATTTCCTCGCCCTCATTGGGATGAAATACGAGGGGGTGAGGCTCGGATTGCGACATTTTCATTTTTATCGGTGTGCGCTCACTCATCGGCTTTGGGCTCCTGGGGAGAGAGACGTTTGACCCACGCCTCATCGAACGCGGCCATCGCTTCTGCGGGCGAATCTCCGAAACCCGCAACGCCGTCTTGGAGATTCTCACCGTAGAGTGCGCACCACTGATCGCCGTCGATGCTCAGACTTGGACGGAAGATGGTGCTGGGACAGACCGCTACGTTCGCGGCATCTAGCCGCCTGTCTGCTGAGGCGTTGTCGATGTCATCGCTGTAGGCTGTCATTCCTGTTTCTCTTCCTGCGCTGGGGCCTCACGGTTATACTTGCCCTTCCAATTACACAGCCGCTCTACCTCCATGGTCGAGACGACCCGGCCTTCGCGTGACCGGGCAGCTTGCCCTGCGAGCTAAGATGGCCCGACAGGCCACGCGCCGAGGGGAAGCCCTGGCCGCAGGTGCACCAGGCCACCCGGGGAAGGGCCGCGTACCAGCACGGTAGACAGCGGCCAGCTGCCCCGGGGAAGTCGGCCGACGGCCGCTTTCCGCAGGTCCGGCAGGAGCTCACGAGGCCACCTTGAACCGGCGCCGCAGGTTCTGGCCGTCGGTGCGTCGGGCCTCGTGGTACCGGCCGAACTCGCAGAGGCAGTTCTCCACGTCGGAGCGGTCCAGGTAGACGTAGTCGAGCGCGCCGTGGTCCCAGCTGGGCATCCGGCCCTCGAGGAACCGGTCCTGGCGGCCGCGGAGCCAGACGAGGCGCTCATTGTAGCCCGCCTCGCCGGGGCCGCGGTCGGGCGCGTTGTCGACGAGGTCCATCCCCCGCCGCGCGCCGGGCCCGAGCAGGGCGTACCCGTCGTTGGAGTGCGGCAGGTTTAACCCGTTCTCCGGGTAGCTGAGGTCCAGGCAGGTCTGGTAGGCGACGAAGGGGCCGATCCCCTGGAACTCACGTAGGAGCCGGAGCAGCTGACGCCGGTCCAGGAGCGTCCAGTCAGGCGCCTCGTCCTGGCGACGAGCGGCCAGCTCCGCCGCGGCCCGGGCCCAGAGCGTCGGCCAGCTGTCCCGCTTGGGGCCCGGGATGCCGGCGTTCCCGAGGAGGTACGCGCCCGTGTACGGATGGCCGGGGCCGAAGTCCGCCATCCGGGCCCTGACGTCATCCGCGTTCGAGAGACCGGCCTCGTCGATCGTCAGCCACCCCACGTGCGCCTTCGAGTCCTCGCGCAGCCCCTGGCGATACGCCAGGACGTTCAGGAGCACCTCGTCGTTCGACGCGTCTAGGTCGAGGCGGCCCTCGGCGACGTGGTCCACCAGCCAGGCCGTCCCGGGGTCGAGCCGCCGGTAGACGTTCGTGAACCGGTAGGCGCGGAGGTACGGGTCGTCGGTCCACGGCGACGGCCGGCCCTCGACGTGGCGGGCGTACCAGATCCGGTGTCGCTCCCGGACCCAGTGCCAGAACAGCTTCTCGTTGGTCACGTCGCCTTCTCCACCGGCATCGTCGCACCGCAGCACGTGGACCAGCCCGTCCGCAGGCACGCGGTCACGTCCTCAGCCGACAGCTCCTCGATCCGGTCGCACGTCGGGCAGCGCACGATCATGAGCCCGAGGGCGTCGGAGATCGTCTCGTGCAGGGTCGCGGCCCGGGTGAGGAGCTCGCTCACCTCCTCTGACCTGACCGCGCCGCCGGCGTCCTTCTCCACGTCCGTCGTCCTGTCCTCTGTCTGAGGTGGGCTCAGATGGTAGCTCCCCGCCGGCCGTTTGTACAATCTATTTTGCGGAGCTCTCCGCGAAGCGGTGAAACCGGCCCCTCCGCCGCTTCCACTCGGCGACCTCCTGCTCCGACAGCCGGTCCATCGCCCGGTAGGCCAGCTCGATCGTCTCCGGTAGGCGGAACGTCATGTCCGGGGAGAAGGCCAGGCCCCTCACGTAGAGCTGCTTCCAGGTGCGCCAGGCCACCACGACGTCGTCGGCGTGAGACTTCGGCACCGGGTTTCCGCGGAGCGCCTCTCGCATCACCTGGTAGGGCACGTGACCACAGCGCAGCAGGCGCTGGGCGTTGGCGATCGTGCCGAACAGCGGTAGGACCTGGTCGCTGATGTCTTCGTCCACGGTGAGCTTCTCTTGGTGCTGACCCATGGGTCTCTCTCCTATTACACGTGAGAATAAATTAATATAAAATATATACTTTTAATTCACTAGAACTACAGACTAGAGGCTAGAGGCAAGGGCGACAAGGTTTTAGGATAGGTAGATCAGGGGGACGAACCGAAGAAATAGTGCCCGGAGGAACTTACGAAAGTCGCTCGTGGTTGGGTATTCTTCTTTTTCGCTCGTGTAGTAGGTGGCGAGCCTTGAGGGTGGACGCTACCGTAAAGCGTTGATCGCCGAGGCCCTCGAGGAGAACCCATGGACGTCCTGATCCCCCTGTCCGCCTTCCTGGCTGGGCTCGGCGTTCACCGTTGGAGAGAGCGTCTGCGGCGGGCTCGTGAGAGAGACGTCAGGGTCCGGGCGCGGGTGGACCTGGTGCTGCTCGACGCGGCGGCGCTCGCTGAACATCTCCAGGGTGACTAGGTGAGACGGGAGATCCGGGAGACGCGGCGCTGATGCCCGGCCGCATCACCAAGGACCTCGTCAAGGCGAGGGGCGCACCCCCGGAGAAGGGCGGCGCCGCCTGGCGGAAGCTGGTGGCCCGGATCGTCAGGCACGTTCACCAGAACCAGCCCATCTGCGGCGAGGCTGGCGGGAGGCGTCGGGACGGCTGGCCGTGCGAGAGCCGCTGGACCATGGCCAACGGGCTCTGCAAGATGCACGGCGGAGCCGCCCGTCGAGGGGCCGAGCACCCCGCCTTCGTCCACGGCCGCGCCTCGCGCGTCTACGACGGTCTCCCCGCCCGGTTCAAGCAGGCCTATCTGGCCAGCATCCAGGACGACGACCTCCTGTCCCTGCGGTCGGAGCTGGCCATGGCCGACGTGCGCGCCGGGGAGCTGGTCGAGCGGCTCGACACCGGGGAGTCGGGCGAGCGGTGGCGGCGCCTGGGCCAGCTGGCCGAGGGGCTGGTGTCGGAGCTGGGGACGGACGACCCGTCCCCGGACGCGCTGCGAGGCAAGGCGGCCGAGATCTCGGCGCTGTCCGAGCGGGCGGCCGACGACGAGCGGGCGTGGCGCGAGCTGCGGTCCTCACACCAGCACCGGCGGAAGCTGGCCGACACGGAGCGGAAGCGTCTCAAGGACCTGCACGCGTACCTGACGGCCGAGGAGGCGCTGGCCATCATAGCCAGGCTCACGGACACCATCGTGCGGCACGTGGAGGACAAGGCCGCGCTGACGGCTATCCTGCACGAGATCCAGGCGCTGACCGGCAACGACCCGGGCGATCAGCGGCGCTTGGCCCTGCTGTCGTGACGAGGGGCCCACGAGAGAAGGGGCGACGCCGGCGCGGCAAGCACCACCGACGACGACGTGAGCGGGAGGAGCGACGTGAGAGGCGGGTACGCCAGACGACGGGCCAAACGTACCCCGCGGGAGTCCGAGCGATCGGAGCCTGGGGCGACGTGGCGAAGAAGGCTGACTGAGAGGTGGAGACTCCTGGGATGGCTGACCAGACTGTTGAGACGATAGCCGACGCGGTGTCGAGCGGACCGCGCGACCCGGCGTTCTCCCTACTCGGTCGCCAGCACGTTAGCCCCAGGGTCAGCGCGTGATCGTCTTTCAGGTGTGTGGGTACTGCAAGAGGCGTCAACCTGTCACCTTTGAGACTGACGGGATGGGTGGAGTCTTTGATCGTGGTCTGGACTATGATTGCGTTGATCGACGGCGACGTGGGGTGTGCCTAGACTGCCCTCGCCCGGTGGAGGGGCCACGCTCCTTTCGTTGTCGCGTGTGTAAGACGGCCGTGAAGAAGAAGCGGTTGAGGTTGAGGCGGGAGGTGATCTTGGCTCGGCAGCGTATCTACTGGAAGAGACACCCGAGCTATAACACGAGGCGTCGCCCCGCGGCCCGCCGGTACAAGCACGACTATGGGACCAAGTACGTCGGGGTCAACTGTAAGCCTCCCACGTGCCGATGCTGCGGTGACGACGTGCCGTTCTCCGGGCGGGGCCGACCGTTCCTGGAGTGCCCGCCGTGCCGCGCTAAGCTCAGGGCCAAACGTCTGGGTAACTGGGGCGGCCGGCGCGGGACCTACGTGACGGACCCAGCGTGACCCACCCCATCGCCCTCCAGATGCTGGACCAGGTCGCGGCGCGGCTGGCTCAGGAGGTCGGGGAGGAGGCGCCCGAGACCCGGCGCACGTACGAGTGGGAGGACGACTGGGAGGCCTGGCTCGACCGCATGTTCCCCGCCGCCTTCGCCGACGACTTCGCGCCTCACCAGGCGGAGTTCTGGGCCTGGGTCTGGAAGCTGCGTCGGGGCGTGCTCCCGGAGGAGCCGTTCGTCGGCGTCTGGAGCCGGGGCGGCGGGAAGTCCTCCTCGGCCGAGGGGGCGACGGTGGCGGTCGGCGTCCGCGGGGTACGTGGGTACGGGCTCTACGTCCGCGCCACCCAGGACCTGGCGGACACCAGCGTGGGGAACGTGGCCGCGAAGCTGGAGTCGTCCACCGTGGAGCGCTACTACCCGGCCCATGCCCGGCGGCTGCTGTCCAAGTTCGGCAGCTCCCGGGGCTGGCGGCGGAACCGGATCCGGACGGCGGGCGGCTTCACCCTCGACGCGCTGGGCCTGGACGTGGCCGCGCGTGGCGTGAAGATGGAGGACCAGCGCCCGGACTTCATCATCTTCGACGACCTGGACGAGCTGCACGACTCGCCCCACGCGACCAAGAAGAAGATCGACACCTTGACGAAGTCGCTGCTGCCAGCCGGCTCCAAGGACGTGGCGGTGATGGGCATCCAGAACCTGATCATCCCCCACGGCGTCTTCAGCCAGCTGGCCGACGGGCGCGCCCCGTTCCTGGTCAAGCGCCGGGTCAGCGGGCCGCACCCCGCGATCCGGGGGATGAAGACCAAGGTGAAGACGGTCAAGGGCAAGCGGATGGCGGTCATCACCGGCGGCACGCCGGTGTGGGGCGGCCAGGACCTGAAGGCCTGCCAGGACCTCATGGACCTCATCGGGCTGCCCGCGTTCCAGCAGGAGTGCCAGCACCAGGTGACCGAGCGCGAGGGCACGCTGTGGACGAAGGACATGATCAAGTACGTTGATCAGGTGCCCGAGCTGAAGCGGGCCGCGGTGGCCTGCGACCCCTCGGGCGGCGCGACCGAGATCGGGATCGTGGCGGCCGGCGAGGGCTACGACGGCAAGGCCTACGTGTTCGCGGACGAGACCCAGCCCGGCGCGCTGGGCTCGCTCAACTGGGGCAACGCGCTGATCGACGTGTACGACGAGTGGGAGCTGGACAAGATCCTGGGGGAGCGGAACTACGGCGGCGACATGGTGGAGGGGAACATCAAGGCGGCCGCCGGGCTGAGGCGCGTCCCCTTCGAGTACGTGATCGCCTCCAGGGGCAAGACGCTCCGGGCCGAGCCCGTCTCCACGTTGTACGAGAACGGCGAGGTGCTGCACGTTGGAACCCACCCGGAGCTGGAGATCGAGATGACGGGCTGGGTGCAGGGCGACCCGTGGTCGCCGAACCGGCTGGACGCGCTGGTCCACGTCCTGACCTGGCTGATGCTGGGCAAGCGGAAGAAGGGCATGCGGTGGGGCTCACAGGCGAAGAAGAAAGCGAGGAGGGTGGCGGCATGACCGGAGCGACGTTCCGGGGGTGGGCACGCCGACGGAGGTGACGGTGCCGCTCACCCTGGGCACGGACACGGTCCACGGCGGCGGCCTGATCACGGGAGAGCTACAGAAACTAGAGGAGGGGTGACATGGCGGCGGAGAACGTAGGCAAGGCGTGGCGGCTGCTGGGGTCGCTGTTCAGCCGGGGCGGCGACTTCGCCCGGCGGATGGGGAAGACCTTCGGCGGGCTGCGTGACCTGTGGCCCACGCTGGGCTACCGAGACGACCCCGACGTTGAGACGTACCTGGACTTCTACGGGCGAGGCGACATCGCCTCCCAGATCGTGGACCTGCCGCCGGACACGTGCTGGCGCTTCCCCCCGGAGCTGCGTCTCGAGGGCGACGAGGAGCAGACCGAGGGCAAGACGTTCCTCGACGAGGTCGACGAGCTGGACGACCGCATCGGGCTCTGGGCGAAGATGGCCCAGGTCGATCGGCTGTCGGGGATCGGGCGGTACGGGCTGCTCCTGATCGGGGCGCGGGGCACCGACGGCACGGAGACGCTGGCCGAGCCCCTCGACCGGTTGGACAGCCTCAAGGACGTAATGTTCCTGAAGGCGTTCCACGAGGGGCTGACCAGCGTCAACAAGTGGGTGGTGGACGAGATGGACCCGCGGTTCGGCCTGCCCGAGAGCTACAACGTGGACTTCAGCACGGGGAGCGACGCCGGCCGGACCGGTCGCTCCGGCAGCTCCCGGACGCTGGTGGTCCACTGGACGCGGGTCATCCACGTGGCGGAGAACCTGGTGGACGACGAGACGTTCGGCATCCCTAGGCTGGAGCGCGTGGTCAACAAGCTCGACGACCTAAACAAGCTCATCGGCTCAGCGGCCGAGATCTTCTGGGTGGCGGTGGCCGGCGTGCTCCACGCGGACATCGACCCGGACGTCGACGTGGACCCCGAGGACCAGGCGGCCTTCGAGACGGACCTGATCGAGGCGATGCAGGGCATGCGGCGCGTGGTCCAGACCCGCGGCGTCGAGCTGAGCCGGATCGCCCACTCCGGGAGCGTCGACCCGCAGCCCACGTACGAGGCGATCGTCCAGCTGATCAGCGCCACGGCGCGCATCCCCGAGCGGGTGCTGTTCGGGTCGGAGCGGGGCGAGCTGGCGAGCTCCCAGGATCAGCGGCAGTGGCACGCGACCATCAACGCCCGGCAGAACAACCACGTGGTGCCCGTCATCATCCGGGCGTTCTTCAACCGCATGGAGATGCTGGGCGTGAAGGTGCCCGACTACAAGGTGTTCTGGCAGCCGCTCGACTCGCCCACCGAGCTGGAGCTGGCCGAGATCGCCAAGCTCAAGGCCGAGGCCGCGGTGGCCCTGGCGCCGGGCCAGCAGGCCGACTTGCTGATCAAGCCCTGGGAGGCGCGGGAGATGCTCGGCCTGACGCCGGTGCCCGAGGACCCGCCCGAGGGCGCCGAGGAGGCGTTCTTTGAGCCGGTCGACGACACCCTCGTGATCGAGGAGCCGACGCCGCCCCTGGAGCTGCCGCCGGCGCCACCCGTTGAGGAGGAGGTTGCGTAATGAGCACCAAGTGGCTGGACAACGTCACCTGGCCGAAGGCCGCGCTGTTCGGCGGCGTGGGCGTGGTGATCTTGCTCATCGTACATCCCCCGACGGCTGAGAGGATCCTCCTGGCGATCATGGACCTGGCTCGGATCCTCGCCAACGCCGTCGGCACCCTAGGGGGAGGTTGATATGAACCCGCGTAATTACGTCGTAATCGCGGCGCTCCTGCTCGCCGCCCCGCTCGCCGCTCAGCAGACCCAGACCACCGTGGTCCCCGACGTGGAGGTCACCGTCAACGGGGACACGATCGTGGTGAACGTGGAGGTGCTGTCCGACAGCGTCCGCCTCGCCCGGATCGCCGAGGCCGTCGAGGCGATCGCCGCGGCCGTCGCCGAGTGCGGCTGCCAGCAGCCCGCCGGCTCCTCCACGGTGGTTCGGGTTGGGCAGGGCCTGCTGGTCGTCGCCGCGTTCCTGGGCGTCCTCCAGCTGAAGCGGATCGCGGACCGGGAGCCGGACGTCCACAACGACGTGACCGTGCCGCCTCACGGGCACCCCAAGCACGACCACGGAGAGAGCCCAGGATGACCGTGACCCTAGAGTCCATCGCCGCGGCCACCATCCCGTCGGGCAAGCTCCTCGCCTGGATCGCGGCGACCGGCGCCGCGCTGTTCATGGCCGGCGTCGGGGCGACCCTGCAGTTCGGCTCGACGGCCGAGAACATCGAGGCCATCCCCGCCATGCAGGCCGACATCGCGGCCCGCCAGACCTCGCTGGATCAGCTGCTGGACTCCGTGGCCGTCGCCAGCGAGGCCCGGGCGCAGATCCTCTGCGTGGTGGTCATCGCGGTGGGCGGTGAGGTCCTGACCGCGCCCGAAGTCATCCGGAGGTGTCCGTGACCCAGGTGGTCCCCCTGACCCGGAACGTGGACCTCGACGACTGGCCCGCGGGGCAGTACCGGCGGACCAGGGTTCAGCTGCCGCCGGGCTTCTTGGCCGTGATCACCTGCCCGGCCTGCGGGGAGCGCGGCTCACTGCACGACAGCCACGACGTCCACGCTGACGGGACGGTTCAGCCCAGCGTCGTCTGCCCGTGCGGGTTCCACGCGTACATCACCCTGGAGGGATACGCCGATGCCTGACCGCCTGGTCATCGACCCGACCGCCGAGAACACCTTCTTCCGGTGCCACGCGGTGATCATGGCCATGGACGTGCGGACCGTGCGTGACCAGCTCCTGAAGCTGGGCCGCTGGCCGGCGGACCGGGCGGTCCTGCGCGTGCTCGACTGGGAGGAGGCGGTGACCCGGCTCAAGAGCGACGCCGACTCCATGCTCGCGCTGACCCGGATGGTGGTGGCGATCGAGGACCCGGCTGGGCGGCTGTACCTGGTCCGCACGCCCGACCTCGTCTCCGGCGTGCCCGACGTCCACCGACACGTCCGCGAGGAGCAGGTGCGGCGGGCCCGCGACGAGGTGGGGCTCAAGGCGTGAGCACCGCGATCCGGCGGAACGTCCTGCCCAGCCGGCGACGGGACGAGACCAAGGCGGAGTTCATCGACCGGTGTATGGGCCACCCCGAGGCGGTTAGGGAGTTCCCGCGGCCCGACCAGCGACGCGCGGTCTGCGAGACCCGGTCGGCGCCGCGCCGGGCCCGCCTCGCCCGGCGGCGTTACCGACGGCACCTCCAGACGGTCCGGCCGCCGAGGGGCGACCCGTCGCGCACCTCTCGGATCGTGCGGCGGTACCAGGCCGACCTGGCCCGGCGGTGGCGGGAGGTGAACCGCGTCCTGCGTCAGCTCATCGTGACGGACGACGTCCTCGGGCTGGGCACGCCGCCCCGGGCGTTCCTGCAGATCGATCTGCCGGGCCGGTTTGACTTCCCCGCTGACGTGCCCGGCAAGGCCGCCGCGTTCGACCGGTTCATGCGGGCGCTCCTCGACGCCGAGGTCCTGGAGCTGTCGCCGATCAGCGGGACCGGGAGCGGCTGGCAGAACAAGTACGTCCGGGCGTCGTACTCGGTCGGCGTCCAGCACGCGGACGCCTCGCTGCGGGCGGCGGGGGTCGAGCCGCCGCCGGGCGCGCTGGCCCAGACCCTCAACCAGCCGATCCACGCGGAGAAGCTCCAGCTCCTCTTCAGCCGGAACTTCAACGAGCTGCGGGGCGTGACGAACGCGCAGGCCCAGAGCCTCAGCCGGATCGTCACCGAGGGGCTGGCCACGGGACAGTCGCCGCGGGTGGTGGCCACCGAGATCAGCCGGTCCATCAGCTCGATCGGCGTGGTCCGCGGCCGGGTGATCGCCCGGACCGAGACCATCCGGGCCCACGCCACGGCGACCCTGGCCCGGTTCGAGCAGAGTGGGATCGAGACGGTCGAGGGCTTCGCGGAGTTCGTGACGGCCGGCGACGACCGGGTCTGCCAGACGTGCCAGGACCTGGAGGGCCGGCGCTTCCCGCTGGACGAGGCGGCCGGCGTCATCCCCGTCCACGCCAACTGCCGGTGCGTGTGGCTGCCGGTACCCGACCCCCGCGAGCCGTCCTTCCGGACGCCCGAGTTCTTCGGGTGAGCGTCGCCGAGGCGACGGAGCGCTGCCACTGCGCCGAGCAGGCGCTGGGCCGGGTGGAGCACCCGGAGCGCACGTGCCCCGTCCACGGCCGCGTGTGGGCGCAGAACGAGCAGGTGCTGGCCTACGTCCAGGGCCGGCTGGGCGACCATACCAGCGCGGGTCAGTGCATCCTTCACATCGGCCCGGGCGGCGAGATCCGGCGGCTGGAGTGGCGGGCCGTCGAGAAGGTCGAGGACCTCCTGGAGTGACGTGGCGGGACAATCGTGATCTCGCCACCAAACCCAGGGAGGGTAACATGTCGTTGAAGCTCGGAGAGACCGTGAGATACGTGGACGCCAGGGGGCGTGAGCGTCCGGCGCTGGTGACCGCGATCCACGGGTCGGTGGAGAACGACCCCTCGATCAACCTCGTGATCGTCTCAGACGACGAGGAGAGGCACGACGCCTACGGGCGTCAGATCGAGCGGGAGACGTCGGTCGTACACGAGTCTGACCAGGGCGCCGACGGGAACTTCTGGAGGTAGCGGCGAGACCGCCTGGAACCTCTGACGGGGAACCTCTCACGGCGGTGTACTTATATCTCCAGAGGTGTTATCTTTTAACATGAGACAGACGACAGCCCACCAGACAGGAGACAGCGAGATGACCGAGATCCAGAGAGCCGTGCTCGCCCAGATGCCCGGCGCCGTCTACGTGACGCTGAACAATCGCGGATGGGTGTTCCCCATCGACGTGCGGAACGACCCCGATCTCGCGACGTGGATTCTGGGGACGTGGCTGGCAGACGCGTGGATCGCCGACCGGGAGGTGGCCTGAGATGGTGACTACCGGCACGGTGCGATATGATCTCCTGGTTCACGCCGCGAACATTATCAATCGGCGTGGTATGAAGGCGCTATGGGCGAACAGCGAGATCATAGCCTCCGGCGACCCTGAGGATCTTCCGTGTAGCGTAGAACCGTGGAGGGAGGTCTCTGAAAATGAGGCGTGGACCTTCGTTCCAACGGAAGAGGCCCACGCGTAGCGCGGATGATAGAGGCCGCCGGCTTCTCGTAAGAGGAGGCTTGAGACGAGGGCCCCGTCGGCGTTGTCACCCTCTCCCCCTGTTTACATCCCGACGGGGGGAGGTTACCTATCCAACGGCGAGACACCCCCACCCGGAACCTCGTTCTCTGAAGCACGTCATCAGGAGACGAGGGTTCCATGAGCTTCATCAACGTTCCCGGGTTCGTTGAGGACGTCGCGTTGGACGACAGCGACAAGGTCATCACGGTGCCCGCTGGGGAACGCTGGGAGCTGCTCGGCGTCTACGCTGACCTGAGCACCACCACCGCGGTGGGCGTCCGTCAGCTGGAGATCGAGATCGCGACCGCCACCGGCGTCCTGATCCGGCTGGAGTTTGGCGAGACCCAGGCCCAGAGCGTCGCTAACAAGCTGTACGCCGCCGCTCTGGGCCTGGTGTCAGAGGTCCACGTCGCCGGCGAGATGGTCTTCGAGCAGCTGCCCGCGTTCCATCTCGTGGAGGGCGACACCGTCCGGGTCTTCGACAGCGCGGTGATCGACGCCGGGGCCGACGACCTGGTCGTCCAGATCAACCGCCTCAGCAGCTCTGAAAAGTGAGCAAGACGCGACAGGTCCTGAGGGTCAACGCCCAGCACCTCGTCCGCGACGAGGCCCGCGACGGCACCATGTTCCTCGTGGTGCCCGTGGTCATGCTCCAGGAGCAGATCCTCTTCTGCTCCAACTGCCACCCCGACGGCGAGTTCATCTCGGCCACCGAGATCACGAGCAGCCTCGTCGGCTGGAACAACCGGCCGGTGACGCTGAGCCACCCCGCCGCGGAGTGGAGCCCAGCCAACCACCAGCGCCTCGAGGTGGGCCGGGTCTTCAACGCGTTCTGGGACGGGAAGCTGAAGGCCGAGATGTGGCTGGACCTCAAGGCCCTGCGGCGCACCAGCGAGGGCAAGGCCGTCGAGGCCGGCTTCCGCGACCACAAGCTGCAGGAGGTGAGCACGGGCTACTTCGTGGACCGCATCGCCCGCGCCGGCAGGTTTCGGGGACAGACCTTCGCGATCGTACAGATGAACATCGTGCCTGACCACCTCGCCGTCCTGACGAACGAGGTGGGGGCGTGCTCGATAGAGGGCGGCTGTGGCGCCCCTCGTCTCAACTCCAACGGAGGAGACCCCATGGATGATGAGACCACTTTCATAGAGCGTTTGGTTGGTGGGGCGAAGGCCCTGCTGGCCCTTGGCTCAGCCGTTGGGGATGGGTCCGACGACGGCGACAAGAAGTCACACGGACCCGGTAACGACGGAGACAAAGGGAAGGAGGCTTCCATGAAGAGGAAGGAACTCGTCGCTCTGCTCCTCAAGACCGAGAAGGTGTCGTTCTCGGAGAAGGAGCTGGGCAAGATGAAGGACGAGCAGCTGAAGTCACTGGCCACGTTGGCCGGCTGCGACTGTGGTGACGACGACGCTGCCGAGGCCAAGAGGAAGGTCGAGGCCGAGGCCAAGAAGAAGGTCGAGGCCGAGGCCAAGGAGGAGGAGGCTTCCATGAAGAGGAAGGAACTCGTCGCCTGGCTGCTCAAGGCCGAGAACGTGGTGTTCTCGGAGGAGGAGCTGGGCAAGATGAAGGACGAGCAGCTGAAGTCGTTGGTGAAGCTGGCTGGCGATGACGCCGGCAGCTTCAACCCGGAAGACCAGAAGTTCCTGACGGCCCTCAGGGCCGCCGGTGGCGACTCGGTCGACGGGCTGGTCGCGCTGATGGAGGCCGGGAAGGTGGAGGCCGCGCGTCGGCAAGCCCTGCACGACGACCTCGTCAAGCAGCTGAACAAGGACGAGATCGTCGCGATGAGCAAGGCCGTGCTGAACGGCATGAGCCTGGAGGCGCTCGAGGGCCTGGACCGCTCCCTGAACCCGACCAACTACGCTGGTCGGGGTGGAGCCCGGATCGAGAACCGGGGAGGCGACGAGGAGCACTTCGCGCCTGACGCCCCCGCGATCCTTCTGGCGGAGCCCGACGGCACGAAGTCAGGCGACGGCGACGACGAGGGAGGTGACTCATGAGCCCCTCTGGAAGAGTCATCGTGCTCAAGGGCAACCCGATCGTGAAGGAAGCGTCAGCGTCTGTGGCAGGTCTCCTGCCCGGCATCCGTGTCAACCTTGAAGCTGCTGGTCAGCTTGAAGTTGCTGGTGTCGCGACCGAGCAAGACCCCGGTCGTAAGGCGTTTGTGGTTGAAGCCGATGTGGTAGGTAACACGGCGGCCGACGCATACGCGGACGACGATCAGGTGAAGTACATTGTCGCTGGACCTGGTGATGAGATTCTCATTCGTGTGACCGCTGCCCTTACGTGGGCGATCGGTGATCCGTTGTACGCTGCCGCTCTCGGGCGAGTCGGCGACATTCCACTCAGTACCGGCGTCGCTGCGGCGCCTATCGGCTATGCGCTGGAAGCGAATGCTGCGGCAGCGGTCGATACCCTCTTTGCCATGGAGGTGGCATGATGAGAAACGGGGCAGCCTCCACCAGGTCGCTGCAGCAGCTGGCCGGCATCGGCAGCGCTGGAAAGCGGTTCGCCGCTTCAGGCTTCAACGTCAAGGTCCTTAGGACCTTGGACCTTCTTCGGAAGGACGAGTGGATCAGGGTGGACGAGGCGGTGGTGCGGGTGGCGCGCTCGCAGCTGGGCGCGGTCACGGACCTTCGCAACGCTGGGCTCGTGCGGAACCTCGGCTCCATCGGGGTGATGCTGGACCAGTTCGAGAAGGTCACCGAGGTCGACGAGGCCGAGCAGAACATGACCGGGATCGCTCCCGGCCAGCGGGACCTGCCCGAGTACACGCTGGCCACGGTGCCCATCCCGGTGACGTTTCGGGACTTCCAGGTGAACATCAGGGTGCTGGAGGCCTCGCGTACCCGTGGCGCTGCCATGGACACGGTCACCGCGGAGATGTGCACCCGCCGGGTGACGGAGAAGCTGGACGACATGGTGTTCAACGGCTCGGTGGTCCAGGCCGACGGGGCGACCATCCTCGGTTACACGACCCATCCCGACCGGGCCACCGGTACGCTGACCGACACCGCTGGTGAAGGTTGGTTGCCGTCTGCGGCTCGTGACATCATCGCGGACGTGGTGGCCATGGTCGCGGTCCTGGAGGCGAGGAACTACCGTGGACCGTACATCCTGTACGTCCCGGTGAACTACAAGTCCGAGCTGCGGAACGACTACAGCACGGCCAAGGGTGACCGCACCTTCGAGGAGCGTATCCTGGCGATCGAGGAGATCACCGCGGTCAGGTCCACGGTCTCGCTCACGGCCGAGGTCGTGCTGGTACAGATGACGTCAGACGTGGTCGACCTGAGCGTGGGTCAGGACATCACCACCGTCGAGTGGGACGAGATGGGTGGGCTGGTCTCGAACTTCAAGATCATGGCGGCCTTGGCGCCCCGCGTCAAGAGCAGCGCGATCGACGAGAACGGGGTCGCGCACTTCAGCGTCTAGGCGAGCTGAGGGTGACGAGCGGTAACGCAGGACGAGCACCCGGGAGCCGAGCGACTCAGCTCGGCTCCCGGTCCTCCTAAACGGGAGCACAAAAGATGGCCAAGACGATCAAGGCGACGCACCGGCTACGCCGACCGCACGGCGTGATCTTCGACCCCAAGCGTCACTTTCTCAAGGGTGACGACGTGCCCGAGGCGGGAGCTCGGGTCACGCTCTCGGCCGGCACGCACGTCATCCCCTCGGTCGGGCAGCTCGCGAACCTGCCTGACCGGTTCGAGTCCCTGTCAACCCCCGAGGCACCCGCCGAGATAGACGACCCCGAGGACGACGGTGACGGCGACCCCGAGGACGACGAGGGGAGCGAGGATGATCACCGCGCGGCGGACGCCGCGGTCGACGCCGCCCTCGAAGCGGTGGGCGGCGACTGGAGCGCCCTGACGTCCCCGCAGCTGAGGGACCTGGCTGAGGCGTACGAGCTGGAGGTGCAGGGCACCGGGAGCGGCGGGAACGTGCTCAAGGCAGACTGGATACAGGCGGTCCAGGGAGCGCGTGGGGCGGTCGCCTAGCGGCGTCGTCTTGGCCTGGGTGCGTGGTCTAGGGAGCAAGGCCATGCCCTAGGCCGCCACCCGGCCGAACGAGGGACGCCTCGCCGCTGAGCGAACAGCGGCGGGGACGACAACCTGAGAGGGAGGCCAAGCGATGGCCCTGAGAACGTCGGCGCCGGAGGTGTGCGCCATCATCGAGACGGACCTGGACGCGGACGCGGTCCTGCCGTTCATCATCCCGGCGAGCGCGCTGGTCGACCAGCACCTCGCGGGCTTCACCCCGGCGATTAGCGACGGCCTCCTCCTCCAGGTCGAGACGTACCTGGCCGCGCACTTCCTCGCCCTGTTCGACCCCCGCGCCGAGAGCGAGTCGGCCGACGGCGTACGGTTCAAGTACGAGGGCAAGACGGACATGGCCCTAGACTCCAGCAAGTACGGGCAGATGGCCCAGGTCCTCGACCCGTCGGGCCGGCTGAAGCAGCTGAGCAAGGACAACCGGGTGGGCTGGCAGGTATCGGTCGCCAACGAGCGGGACGTGGAGAACCTCTGATGGCCGGCGGCTTCCTCAGGCTCACCGGCGTGAGCGCGCTGGCCAGGCTGTTCAAGGACGTGGCCGACGCGGCCCGGTTCCCGGGCGAGTGGTGGGTGGGCTCGGCCGTGCCGTACGGCCCGTTTCACGAGTTCGGCACCACCCGGATCGTGGCGCGGCCCCACTGGCAGCCGTCGATCAACGCCGTGACCGCGAAGTTCGGGCTGGCGCCCGCGCGCCGTCAGCAGGAGTTCGTCAACGCGATGATCGAGGCGCCCCGCGGGCTGGTCAAGCTGGTGGCCTTCGACCTGGAGCGGACGGTGAAGATCTCGATCACCGCCCAGGGCATCATCGACACCAGCAACTACCGCAGCTCGATCGCCACCGGGCCCACGGAGGACGCGGCCTTCGGGGCCAGCGTCGGACAAACGATCAAGTGAGCGCCTTCACCCGGATGGCTCGCCGCCACGGCGAGGACTTTGTGTATACCGGGTTTACCGAGGCCGTCAACTCCAAGATGGTACTCCCCGGGACCGCGGCCAATAACTCCAGCACCGATGACGATCTCGCGTTTGACGTGCTGGTCGGGGACCTGGACCTGAGGATCAAGCTGCAGATGGCGGACTTCTCGCGAGCCGGCGTCTTTCAGTACCTCATCCACAAGGCCGCGGGGACGCCGGCCACCACGGGCTTCTACCTCAGGATGGAGAGCAGCGGCCTACTGCGGATGGTCGTCGCCGAGGGGGCCGTACAGCATAGTATAACGTCCACGGTTGAGGTTCCCGCCGCCCTGAACGGGACCATCATCTGGCTCAGGGCCGCCATTGACCTCGACGACGGGGCGGGGAACCACGTGGTGGTGTTCTACACCTCGGTCGACGACCAGCGTACCTGGGTCGTGGTAGACACCGTGACCACCGCGGGGGTGATCGGCGCCGTGAACGACGTCGCCGAGAAGCTCAGGGTGGGCACCGACTACGTCGGGGCCAACTTCACGACGGCCGACGTGTACCGGGTCCAGGTGCGGAACGGGATCGGCGGCGCCCTCGTGTACGACGCCCACTACGCAGCCCAGGCGGTAGGGGCCACGAGCTTCGCCGACCTCGCGTCCGCGTTGACCGTAACCATCAACGCCCCCGCCACGATCGCGGCGTCGGCCATCACGAGTCACGATGAGTACGGCGACGTGACGTACACGGCCGACGCTACCCCAGACACGATCAGGGGCATACGGCTCGACTCGAAGGACCGAAACGTGCTGGACGAGACCGGCGAGGAGAGGAGCGTCGACATCGAGGTGCTTGTGCCCGCCCCGCTCAAGAACTCCGCCGGGGTCGCGCTCACGCTGTCGGACGTCACGTCAGACAGGGCGCCGACGTTGACCGACGCGTCTGGGCGGCTATACCAGGTCGTCGGGATCGGCCACGAGGCCGCCACCCCGGTCGGCGCGCAGCGCATCCTCTGCGCCAGGCAGGTGGACTGATGCCTCTCCCCGTTAACGAGCCCAAGGTCCTGATCCTGGACCTTATCGAGGCGAAGTGGCTGGCCGCGAACGTCGTCGGCGACATGACGCCGGACTTTCACACGGGCTGGTGGAACCCTCGGTCTCTTCGGCCGCAGATCACGTTCACCAACCAGGATGAGGTCTACCAAGGCGTCTCGGGCTACGGCGCGATCGGGGCCGCCGGCCCGGTGCAGATCGCAGATGGCACGTTGTCCGTGAACTGCTGGGCTGTCCGCGACGAGGGCGCGGGTGGGACGAACCCCAAGAAGCTCGTACGTGAGATGGCGGAGGAGGTTCGGCGCATCATCCTGGCGAACGTCGTGCTCGTCACCAATCTCGAGTACGTCAGCGTCCTGTCGGTCGTGGACGTGGCACCGGTGGCCGGCAACAAGCCGGTGGTATTTCGGAAGAGCATCACCGTTGGCTTTAACTGGAGCACCACATGAAGATCAAGGCCGTGAGCACGAGCACGCGGGCCATCACCCACCAGGGTGAGCGCGTGGAGTTCGACGAGAAGGGAGTCGGTACCATCAGCGACGTGAACGGCAGAGACCTCGTCGCCAACAACCCCAACTTCACCAAGGTGAAGACCAGCAAGAAGGAGACGACCGATGCCGAATGAAGCGGGGATCCGAGCGCTGCGAGCCAACTTTATCCGGGAGACGATCCCCGGGGTGACGGACGCAGACCCAGACTGGCTGCGGTTCAGCGACGAGCTGGACGCGGCCACCTACGCCCCAGAGGGGAACGTCTTCGAGCGACGCGCCATCGGCTCGCCCGACGTGAGGGGGTTCGAGCTGGGGCCCGAGGCCCACGCGATGGGCGTCATCTACTCGATGCAGCGGTGGCTGGTGGGCGCCGACCCGCAGCCGGCGCCGCTGGACGCGGCCGCGGACGGCCTGCTCCGCGACGCCGAGGGCGGCTACCTGTCCACCCACTCCGTCCTGACGCGGCAGGCGTTCGCGACCGGCGGCACGGACGAGAACGGCTTCCGGATCTACTCCTATGGGGCCGGCGGGTTCCTCAGCGTGGTCAACGTGTCGGGCAACCCCGACTCGGGCGACCCGAGCAAGGTCGAGCTGACCTACCAGTTCGAGCGGGCGCGGTCGCACCTGATCAACCAGCCGGCCGTCACGGGCGGCGTGACGATCGTCAGCGACAGCGCCCTGGACACCACCCAGAGCGTGACGGTCGAGAACGAGGGCGCCGGCACCACGGAGACCATCGCGCTGAACGGCACGACCCCGGTGGTGGGGCTGACCCTGACCTTCGCGGACATCGACGCGATCGCGCTGGACGCGGAGACCGAGGGGAACATCACGATCACGTTCACCACGGGCGGCCTGGTCTGCGCGGTGATCGAGGGCAAGGTCAGCAACAACGGGATCGAGGGCGACCTCGGCCTGCCGCTGCTGGGCGCCGGCAGCTTCGAGGCGGCGCTGGGCCTCGCGTTCCAGACGGTGCTGAACGCCGGCGTGGCGAGGGGCGTCAGCCCGATCGCGACCAACGTCATGGGCATCAGCTTCGAGGTCACGAACAACCTGGCGCAGGACGCGGTGGTGGGCACGCGGAGGATGGTCATCAGCCCCGGAAACCGTGACCTGAAGTTCAACGCCACCGTCTTCAGCGACCAGGCGTCGCACGACGACATCGTGGCTCACCTCCAGGCCACCGAGGCGGACATGGTCTGGACCTTCACCGGGGGCGCGACGGCCAGAGAGGTCACCCTCGGGGCGGCGGCGCTCACCTCGCCGGGCGAGCGGTCGTACGCCAAGGGCGAGGCCACGATGCAGCGGGACAACGAGTTCACGGCGAAGACCATCGCCATCACCGACGGGCTGTAAGAGAACCAGCCCAGCTGTCACTGAGGAGTGATCATGGCCGACGACATCACCTCCTTCCTCGTCAAGCGTGACGGAGAGGGAAACGTAGAGCCGTACGAGGTAAAGGTCACGGGGATCAGGGAGGAGAACGAGCCCCTGCTCATCAAGATCCTGCCCACGACGGTGGGCTCGCTGAAGGGGCTGACAGACCCCAACGCGGACGTGATCAAGTGGAGCATCGAGGACAAGATCGAGTACGTGCGTCGTCACGTGGTGGAGCCGGACTTCGGGGCCCTCACCGCGGAGGAGCTGGAGGAGCGGATGACGATGTGGGACCTGGACATGATCCTCATCTCGGCGGTCCAGCACGGCGGGCCGATGAGGCAGAAGAGGGGAGACGGTAAGAAGGGCCCTACCGGGGGCGGCCGGTCGAAGAGGAGATCGCCGCACTCGAAGCGTACCTCCACGACCTAGGCTACCGGTACACCGGGCCCGGCAACCTGTACCAGGTGACGTTCTTCGAGATCGCGAGCCTCTCGGAGGGACGCCGGATCCTAGGACTCGTGGCGGACGGCGTGACCAGCGCGGAGGAGGCGGAGCTGAACAGGCTGGCTGAGGAGCTAGAGACGAGATAGATGGCCACCTTTCCGATCGGGGCACAGGTAGGCGCGGACACCAGCGCGTTCGTCGGCGCGATGGGCGGAGCCACCCGCGGGCTCAGCGCGTTCACGGGGGCGGCGGGCCTGGGCGCCGCGGCGATCGGCGTCTTCGCGGGGGCGGCCGGCCTGGGCGTCGCGATCAGCGCGGCCCGCGAGTTCCAGACCGAGATGATCAAGCTCAACACGCTGGTGGGCATCCAGTCCGAGCAGGTGGAGGCGTGGGCCGACTCGATCAAGGACCTGGCCGTCGAGACGGGGAAGGCGCCGGCCGACCTGGCCCGGGCGATGTTCGCCATCACGTCGGGCGGCGCGCGAGGGCAGGAGGCGCTGGACCTGCTGGAGCAGGCGGCCAAGGCGAGCGCCATCGGCCTGGGCGACATGACGGCGATCGGTCGCACGGCCACCGCGATGCTCCAGGCCTTCGGGTCCGAGGGGCTCACGGCCGAGAAGGCGATCGACATCATGACCGCCACGGTGCGGCTGGGCAACCTGGAGGCCAGCGGCCTGGCCACCGCGTTCTCACGGGTCCTGGGTCCGGCCAAGGCGCTGGGTACCAACGTGGAGAACATCGGCGCGTTCATGGCCACGTTCACCCGCCTGGGCGGCTCCACCGAGGAGGCGGCCACCGGGCTGCTCAACGTCTTCAACCTCCTGATCAAGCCGCCCAAGGACGCTCGCAAGGCGATGGCGGAGTTCGGCATCTCGATCGAGGACGTACGGGCGACTCTCGCCGAGGACGGGCTGCCTGCCGCCCTAGCCCAGATGAAGGCCGGCTTTGAGGGCAACATCGACGCGATGGGCCGGGTGATCCCCAACACGCGAGCCCTCATCGGGTTCCTGAACACCGCCGGCCTGCAGGCGGACAGCTTCGCCTCCGACCTGATCTCGATCGAAAACTCCTTGGGAGAAACGGAGGTGGCCTTCGAGACCTGGGGTCAGACGGCCGACGCGGCGTTCGACCGGTTCTCGGCCCAGGCGAAGACGGCCGCGATCACGATCGGCGACCTCTTCCTGCCCCCGCTGATCTTGCTGCTCAACACGCTGACCAGCCTGGTCGGGTTCCTGGAGAAGTCGGCCGACGGCTGGGGCCTGATCTTCGGGGCGGTCGGCAAGGCTGGCGAGGAGGTGAAGGAGTTCCTCGCGCTGGCGGCCTCGGTACCCGTAGAGATCGAGCCGGGCACCCAGGCCGTGTCGGAGTTTGCGGAGGCGCTGGAGGGTATGAGCGACCTCAACCTGGAGTCGCTCCAGGGCCTGGCCGTGTTCAACATCCGTCAGCTGCAGGAGGCGCTCGCCTCTGGGAAGCTGACCGCTGATCAGCGGGAGCAGGCCATCGGCCAGCTGGAGCGAGAGCGTGAGCGGTTGCGGCTGGTGAACGACGAGATCCGGGAGCAGATCGCCGCCCGCGACGCAGCCGCCGAGGCGCTCAAGAACGAGGTGGAGGAGAAGGCGTTGGCGCGGCTCGCGACGGAGGACGAGCTGGAGGGCATCGAGTCGATCGTGAACGCGCTTCAGGATGAGCTGGACGGGCTGACGATGACCCGGGCCGCGATCATCGACAAGGAGCTGGTAGACCTGCGGGCCACGGACACGACGCGCGAGGCCGTGGCAGAGCTCCTGGAGGAGATCAGGGCTCAGAACGCTCTGGCCGACGCGGTGAAGGACGCGGCCCGCGAGAAGGACAAGTCGGCCCGGGACGAGACGCGTCGCCTCGCAACCCTGAAGAAGGAACGGGAGCGGGCGGCCGCGACAGCCCAGCGAAGGGCAGAGCGTGAGGAGCTGGCCAAGCTGAACGCTGAGATGCAGGAGGCCATGGCGATCGCCCAGCAGTTCGCCGACACGATCGCGACCGCGTTCGAGGACGTGATCAGCGGGACGTCCAGCGTCGCCGAGGCCTTTGGCACCATGGTGACCGAGATCCTGAAGCAGATCCAGCGGATCATCATCCAGAAGACCATCGTCGAGCCGCTCGTGGGCGCGCTTCTGGGTCAGATTGGGCCGTCTGCGTCGCGAGCCCACGGTGGCTCGGTATCGGCGGGCAGCTCGTTCTTGGTCGGCGAGCGCGGACCGGAGCTGTTCACGCCCGGCACCTCGGGCAACATCACGCCGAACAGTCAGCTAGGCGGCGGGGCCGCGGTCATCGTGCAGCAGACGATCATCTTCTCGCCGAGCCTGATCGACGGGCGGTCAGGGGAGCGGTTCATCCAGGAGCAGGCCGGCGTCATCACGGGCCTGGTCGCCGAGGGCGCCCAGCGCAGCGCCCAGCTGGCCGGCGCGTTCCAGGGCGAGACGGGATGACCCTCAAGCCCAGCATCGCCAGCCCGGAGGTCGAGTTCGACGCCCGCAGCGTCGCCGGCGTGCCCGAGGACGACTGGGACCAGACGGTCACGTGGCCCGACACGGCGGGAAAGCTCGGCGGGCCGTTCGACGGCACCGGCGCCGGGGGCACGCGACGGTTCGAGGAGTTCGGCGTCCGCGGCACGTTGCCCCAGGTCCGGTGCCGAGGCACGGGCAGCACGCCCGCTCGTCAGGACCGGTTCAGCTTTGACGCCGCGCCCTTCATCAACAGCAACGTCACCTTCTTCGCGGTCGTCCACGCGATCAGCCTGACCAACCATCTCCCGATCATCGGATCAAGCGTGGCTTCGACGCCACCTCGGATATGGTCTGTGTTCGCTAAGTCGAACGGAGCCATTGTCTTTACTCGTGGCACCGACCCCTACGACGTGATCTCGGCGACCGGGGTCATCGTCGCGGGTGGGCTCTACGTGATCACGGCGAGGGCCGAGGGAACCGCCGCCAACCTCGTCGCCACGACGGCGTCCGCCGCCAACGCCACATGGGCTGCGGCGACGATGGCTGGTGGTGCTGGTGGTGACGTGGAGGTGCTCGGGGCGGGTGAGCTGCCCACGAACACCACGGCTGCGGTTGCTGCCGTGACCACGCTGGGAACGGTGGTCGATCCGGCTGCAAGCTTCCTCACGGCGGGCCTCGACGAGGTCGCGGGCTTGCACGCCCTGTCACCCAAGAACATGGTGGAGATCGTGGATGCCTCGTCAGGCGATCCCATCCTCACCACGGGTGTGGGCGAGTCCACGTCTGGCAAGCGCGTCTGGGGCCTGCTCCAAGGTGAGTCCGGCCTCACGGACGGCACCACCATCACGGATTCGACCACGACG